>WLWD01000442.1_pt1 | contig 89684 bp, 53 predicted proteins | sample 6712731 | NCBI WGS metagenome assembly WLWD01 (sample SAMN12718690, study PRJNA576275) | sponge metagenome | isolation source: marine sponge | host: Mycale hentscheli | place: New Zealand: South Island, Marlborough, Capsize Point | collected 2014-11-01
GGCTGGAGCCAAATAGGCCTGGTGGCAGTGGAGACTACTTACCGAGTGGGAAGTGATAGAGTTAGAAGTCAGTCCTTCCCCCACACAATGGTATTAGTTACTACGGCCTGAGAGATGAAATCAGTGACACTCTCTCCAGGGAGCACTTCCAGGCCATCATGGAGGGAGCCAGGGACCCGTCTGTCACATACAACCGCACCGGGTACCTCGGCTTCATGACCAAGGCGGACCGAGGGGACAGCTTGTTTGTGGTTGGTTCACTGGAGGAGGCCCTCAGCATCAGAAGGTTCAGATATCACCCGTCGGACGTGGAGGCTACAGTAGTGCGATGCCACAAGAGCATTGTGGGCAGGTATGGATATACAACTAGTGGGGAAAACAGTAATGAGGTAGAAGATGAAGCTTCTAATGGGAGGGAGATTTCAACTATGTAAAATAGTGTGGCTGGTAAAGTGAGGAGATGTATAATACACCTGTACAGTGGAGATACTAGGCGGGCTGATAAGTGAAGTGACATGTATGAGGAGATAATAGGTGGCATGTAAAGTGAGGTGATGTAAAATGTATGTGGCGAGTCCAACTACAAACAAAAGAGAACTACTGCTGGAATAATGGAGTTACTGGTGTCCTTTGGGAGGGTTCACGCAGTCGACACATTCCCAGGTGCTCGTGCTGAACAAATACTGATGTGCCTTACAACCATATTATGTTATCGACCCTGTATACATAGCTATCATAATATGGTTGTAAGGCACATCAATATTTGTTCAGCACGGGCACCTGGGAATGTGTCGACTGCATGAGTCCTCCCAAAGGACACCATGCTGATGTTCACCCCAGCGAAAATGACTGCCCAAAGACTGGACTTGCTCTGGAGCAGCGGCATCGTCATCCTCAGTGAAGGCCATTCCAGCAGAGGCAAGCTACCCATTGACCACTTCCAGACCCTACAACCCAGTGGTACCACTACAGGCTAGTAGCTGGGTAGTAAGATAGCTGGGTAAAGGGAAAATACTGTGAATAGGGAGGTAAGGGTAGTTATGGGTTACTACTCGGAAGCAGCACACCCTACCCACAAAACCTCAGAGTTCCAACCAAATAATAAGGCAACAGCTCCAAACAGTAACTCTCAGCCAACCTGGACCAAGCTCTAGCGTGGTACATCACCAATGGTCAGAGGGACAGATTCCTGATAGGTTTCCGTCATTGGGCCAGTGTTGTGGCAATTGCAATTGGTAATTGTAATTAGCTATAATCATTACACCATCTGCAGTAATTGTAATTGTAATTGTACAGTAGAATGTCAGTTATCCGGACACAATGGGACCGGAGGGTGTCCAGATAAGTGAATATTCCGGATAACTGAACTCTGTGGAGAGGTTGACCTAAGTCAGTGTTGGGGGTAAGCCAATGTACATGTTTTACTAATACAGCTGCTTCTTAGGTTAAAAGCAGCCTCCAACTATCTTTTTTTGATAAGCAGCATACTTCCAGCTTGTCCTTAATGCTTAGCACCACTCTTTTCCTCTTGCCTGTAGCCATTCTCTATGTCCAGTTGACCGACGTTTCCGGATAACTGAAGTCCGGATAACTGACATTCTACTGTAATTGAATACCTGTAATTGGCAAGTAGTTGGGGTCAAAGACCACTTTGGTAAAGGGTCAGTTCTAAAGTACATGGCTGCTAACAAAAAAATGAATTCTCAGTTTTTATAAATTTTAATGTAGATAGAAATAACTTTTCTCTTTTAAGAAGAATTGATGAATTAAAACAAAATTACAAACTTTGTGGGCCCTATTACATGACCACTTATCCTGAGGAGGCGATGTGATGTAATTGCATGTAATTACTAACAGATTTGTTGTAATTAGTTCTTAAAGGTGTAATTGGTAATTGAAATTGTAATTGAGAAGCAAAATTTTTAAGTAATTGTAATTGTAATTGATTACTTTACTCCTGTAATTGCCACAACCCTGCATTGGGCACCACTAAAATCTTCCCAGAACAACCTGCAGTCAGCCTCAGCTCACCCTGAAGCAGTCAGGAATTTCAATTATGCCCAATTGTATAAGGTCTCCTATATTTTTCTTAACTGGGTCTCACCATTGTGGACAGAGCCTAAATGGCCTAGAAAAGACAGGTACCACTGACTCAGTCTTGATGCAGTGAAGGCCAGTCTTGGAGAGCCCAGTGTTGAGAGAGAAGACCCCCTAGAATTCATCCAATACTACCAGTACTCTGTTCTGCTGCTCTGGGGAGAGGCTCTCACCTGATGAATATGCAGTGACTTGCACAGCTGCAACATCACCTTTCCCATGAATTGGGTGCCTTGGTCAGACAGAACTTCACGAGGGAATCCTGTCTGGGACCAGATCTCAAGCAAGGGCTCACATACACTTTCTGCCGCCACGTCCTTCAACGGCACTGTAAAAGGGTACCTGCTAGCTACACATATACTAGTCAGTAAATACTTGTAACCATCTCTGCTCCTGGCCAAAGGGCCAACCAAGTCAACAGCAAGCCTCTCATGAGGCACACAAAAGGGAGGGACTTGTTGGTAAGGAGCCTTGCCAGGTGAATATTTGTTGACTTTCTGACAGCTAGCACAACTACTTACATGTCTTACAATGTCCTTGTACACACCTGGCCAGGTAAAGTAATGGTTAATAGGTTCTCGTGTTTTGGCCACACCCAGGTGCCCCACCTTGTCATGAGCAAGCACCAGCACTTGATGCTTGAAAGGGAATGGAAACACAACTCTAGATCCTTCAACATCATTAGTGTCAACAAAAGAATGAACAATAATCCCATCCCTCCAAACATACTTGCCAGACTTATTGTCTGCAAGTGACCTGATGTGAGCCAATGAATGATCTGTTTGGGTGGCCTCCATGAGTGCATGAGTAACATGGGGATCGGCAGCAGGAATAGGCAGGGATTCATTCTCACATGCTGATGTTGCAAACAAATCAGCCACTCCATCTTGATCCAACTGAGAAGCCAAATCCTCACCAACAACATCTGTGGTCGTCACACAAGGGTCAGCAAAAACCTCATCTGACTGTGAAGAATCCATCTCTAGCTCCACCATCATCTGCTCATCGGCCTCTGACTCAACTTCTACCTCATCTTGAAAAGATGTTAGTGGAGTGGCTGTCGCTCCATCTTCTACCTGCTGCTGGGCTGTGACATCCTCCTGCTGCCTCCTCTTTCGTTCCAACAGTCGAGTCTCAGCAGCTGTAAACAACTCAAGTCAAACAGGAAAACTCATATATAGACCCAAAAGCACTTAGTTTGTAAACCCTGGCTCTACAGCCACAATCTTGTTAACACAAAAGTCATTCACATGCAAACAAACTTCAGCCAGCCGCATGTACTCACTAGTAGCCATGACAAATTATCACCGGTATAATTACCCTCACTCACCAAGTTAGAACAAACAGTGTAATCTCAGCTCCAGTATCAATGAAGACTATTACCTCCTTACCGTTTACTGTACCATGAATAGCATTTTGACAATCAGGGCTGTGTTTAACCACTATAGCTTCTTACAAGATTTACCTTGGTTTTATTATGTGGGAAATTGGGACTCTTATGACCCATACCACCACACAGGTAACAGAAAACTACTCTGTTGGAGCAATCAGGTACTTTATGCCCCTTCATGTTGTAATGAAAACAAATGGGCACTGGTACAGTCCGAGAACCCACAGCAACCTGCTTACCACCCGGTGTTAGTGACTCCCACCCTCCATACTTGGGGACATTATTGTGGTTCTGTTAAACTTGAATTGTGTTCCGTTCACATATGGGATAAAGCTAGATAAAGGTTCATTAAAGTGTACAGCCAGCTCAGTTCACTTGTTACCACTTACTAAGTTAAGGAGTCCAGCTTTGAGTAGCACATCGCCAGCTTCAGAGACCAAGTACATTTCTGCACTAACTTATTCCACTAAGTTTCAATGTTGAAACATAACAGAAGGTTTGCTTGGCAACAAGAACAATTTAGCACAATCACTAGCACTATACCCAGCCCTATCCAATAGCCTATCATGAAGCAATTCATAATCATTAGTACCGCAAGTTTAAATAAACTCGACCCATTTGCTAAGAATACTGCCAGTAAGCAAAAGACCCAATAAACTTGCCCAATCCTTGGGATCAATTCCTCTAGCCACAACCACCTGTCTGAATCTTGTCAGGTAAACTGGCAAATCATCACTGACAGTAATCTTGGGTAGCTCCTTCAAATCGTTTCTGTTCTTGTCCGCCTCTCGTTCAGCTCTCAGCTTCTCCTGCAGCACTTTATCCTCATCACCTCGCTGTTTTGATGCTTTACACATTTCTTCTTGGTGTGTGAAGGCAGCCATCTGCAGGTCTTTCTGGAGTTGGAGAATCTGAAGCTCATGTTCCCGCCTGTCAGCCTCCATGTTCCTCCTTAATTCTAACTCTGCTTCTCTCCTTTCAAGATTCAAATGCTCCTGGCATTCGAGGGCTGCTTGCTGGGCAGACATCATCTGTGCAAAAATAATGTGAAGTCACCAGAGGATTGACCAGGAGCCACTGCAGTGATTTCTAGTAGCTAGCGGTATACTGTTTTATCTGAAACTGGCGATACTGAACCGAATACATTTGGCAACACCAAATAAACGACTAAATATCAAAACACCATCCACTACAACTATACACTCCTCATTCTGCACTCCTTATGAATATTAGCTAAGAAAAAATACATGAATAGCTAAAACAAAGTAAAAGAGGCTACTCATTTTGTATGAGATTCATACCACAAGCATAATTTTAATATTAAAAACATTGATTTTTGCTATATATCGTGTACCAATATAAAAAAAAAAAGAAGACGTTTTCGAAAACTTGTTATAAAACTGAATCTGGACTACATTCCAAAGCTGCTTGTAAAGACTTGGCACATGCACGAAGTTGTAAGTCATCTAATAATGATAACAGACCACCCCAAGTTGCTGGGTAATCTGATGAATTACTCCTGACCCAGTCTCGAAGAACCTCTCGTAAACATTCTCTGCCATCTCCGCGATGTTTTGCAGAAATACATTCCAAGTTAGCTGCAGTTAATTTCAACAATTCTCCAGCATCTTGCCAATAAGGAACCATCTCATTTCTGAGTCTGAGAGTCTTTGTTTGCCCACTCTTATCAGTCCACCTCAGGAAGATTAATTTATTCATGGTAAAGGGAAGGGCTGAAATAGTGAAACAAACAAATAAACAAACGAACAAACAAACAGAGAATAACATACATTTGACATCCCTTGAGGATGTACTGTTGGGTATTTGAGTAGAATTGACATCACTTAAAGAAGTACTCTGAGTTGGAGTTTCTTCACAACTTGGGCCAACTTGGTCTGAGTCTACTATACATAGAAGTGAAAACAGTTAGCAAAGTCCTTCATAATAATCTTGAACAACTTACTTGATAGTTTGGATATATTTGTCTCAGCTTGTGTAGGTTTTGAATAAGAAGATTCTGAACAAACATAAAATATATAACTTTAATGTGTTGAATTTGCTTAAAGCATTACCCACCTTCATTAAACCACAACATTGCAGGTTCTGAGGGAGCTATTCGTATATTGTGAGCACTGCAGTGCATAGCCCATGATGTAGGTTCTAATTGGACTTCATGCAGTTCACAACAATTCTTAAAGTGACATTTCAGACTGAAATAAGGTTCCACTTTGCCATAGTCATAGTGCAATTTTTTTAGAGATAATTGAAGACAGGTATCGAATGTTTGCCGAAGTTTACTACAAACTTCACTTGGTGAAGTTGCTCTTGGAAGAGCTAACGCATTTGGAGGGTAATTCTGTAGAACAGCACTGACTTCAAGATGAGAGAGATGACTTCTGAGGCAAATTTGGTCCATATCTACTGAAGAATTTACCCGTAAAGATACTTGATCTTGGTATATTCGATATTCTAACAAGTCAAATGTTAGAGCCTGATCTCCTTCAGGATTAAGCAAGAAAGAAATGAGCATACCAAACAATCCTTTAGGACAGTGACCAAGTTTGAAAGTGATAGCAAGAGGAGCAATAACAGTGTTGATTGTATCTGATGAAGACTTTTCGACATGATTCAGAACTGAAGGTATGAAATATTTAAGCACTCCACTGCTGTCTGTAAAGGAAACAGCTACACGAAGGTGAAGGAGAAACTTGAGAAACTGCTGCGATGTCATTTGGTCATTGTCTCCAATGAGGCCTTCAAATGCTGAGAATTCTAAAATACCTCTCTGGCAAAAACTCTCTCGTTGACTCATAGGTAGAGGTATTCTGCACAAAAAAGTATTTACTATCAGTTGAGTGACCTTGTTAAAGAGAACTTGGGGCTCTTTGATAACCACATCTGAGATACCTTCAACATTGTAGTACTGAATAATTCCTACTCTGAAATGCAAAAAATCTAGAAGAGACTTTATTTCTGCTTCATCAATGTAAAATTTTGCTGCTAATGTTTTGCAGCGACTGATAGAGATAACAGTTTCGTTTATGTTCTGAAGTTCTAGGCAAAACAAAAGGTAGCTCACCGGATATTCAACTTCAAAATCACTTTTGCTTCTAATGTATTGGTTGATATCAGAGCGAAGACAGTGAAACTTCTTGTCTTCTTCACTGGTATTGTCTACCTCATACATCACTTTCTTCAAGAGACTATCAGCTGAGCAAACTAAGTGGGAAAACTTCATTTTATGAATCTTGTCATGCAACATTTTGTTTATTTTGTCAAGAATATCATTAGCTTCGATTTCAGAACCAAGCTTATCGATGTGTGTACCTACTACAAAGACCATAGGCTTGTGACACACAGAGGCACCATCTACCTGGAAAACACTGTCTTCAGTAGTCTGTATGGCAGAAACACTGGTAAGGAATTGAATGAGAGCATCTATTGTAGAAATAGAGGATTGATACTGGTTGATGATTTCTCCATTGGCTGATCTGTACTGAATGATGTTCTTTTTTTCAATGTCAATGTCAGTTCTCATGACAAAGATAAAAATAGAAGGACCAAAGATCAGAAGAGAAAGGCTCTCTTGAAATTCCACCTGTCCGCCTGTATCTCTGATGTAAAGAGAATTTTTGGTTTGCAAATCTACAATATTTTTGATCTGGTGTCTTTCAAGGACTTCTTTCACATGGTGCTCGATGTCAGACACTTGCTGGTCTAGCTTGGATGCACTTACTCTGTGATGTTGAAGACGTAGTCGTGGACTACCACTGCTTCTCTGTGGAATGAACACCTTGCAACCGTCTAACTGAGAAACCACAGACTCTTCAAAGTCAGTGACTTTCCATGTGTTGTCTTCACAGGTGTAAGCTGAAGTATGTGTGGAGGAGGGGTCTATTTGAACTATGACTATTTCCTCACACATGCCAGTAGAGGAATAGTGCTCACGAAGTGGCTTGTTCAGGAGACGATCCAACAACGATGTCTTGCCAGATCCAGGGAGTCCTTTCAGTAGAATATTTGCTATCTTTCTTCTGATGCTTTGTTTATTAAATATTGCTGATGTCACCTCATCAGTGAACTTGTGCTTCTCAGGAATCACTTTACCTAATAATCAAACATGAACCAAATATCAAGATTTGAATCTAATGGCATTTACAATATTAAAACTATAAGACATACTAAATTCTAAAAAAAAGCATGTTTGGAGATATAATAGCATGAAAAACTGCTAAACTTGGCGTTAACAGCACAAGTGGTGCAAGACAAGGCGAAGTTAAGCAAAATTCTCGCTGCAAAAGCACTATTAATACGTTTTCATGTTAGCAACTATTGCCAAAAATAATTATATATTATAAACCCTCAGCGCACATGCATGAGAGGGCATATCAGTCATCCTGTCTGCTTGTTCATCCATCATGCTATGATTTTGGAGATTACTGACAATAAAGAGTTAATTTCGGAGCTCGAAATAGCTTGGGGTCATGGACAACATCTGGTTAATTTAATCAAATGATCTGACGCAGTATGTAAGCCAAGTAGCTATATCAGGGCCCAGTCGCTCTTGGCTATCCAGCGCTTGACCATAGCCATTGTCAGTGCTCTTCTTTTTGTTGGAGTGGTTGATCTTTCTGTTTCTGAACTGAAGCTGGAACTGTTGTCAATGCTAGGCTGCCGCTCAGGATTAAATCTCCCTGCCATAGAAATTTAGTAGAATTGTTGAAGTGTTCAGTGTGTATAAAGTTTCAAGACAAGCTTTGCTGCATGAGAAACTTCAAACCTGGCTTTATTCAAGACATTTAGAGCTTCCAGCTACAAAGATCACATGGCCAGTGACATGCACACATGAGTGATGTTCTGAGAAAGAATCTTCATCGTCAGTCTTGGACTTGCTCCGAACACCATGGTTTTTCACGCTCTTGATTCTAGGACAGGAGCGTTTCTAAGGGTAGCATTTACCATAAAAATTGATGATTTTTAATTTTTAACTGTTTATTTTATTTATATATTTATTCTGTAGGTTGAAGCTTTCTGAAGCTGTGTCCAAAGTTTTAAGCCAGTTGGACATTTCTTCATTCATTTATAATTTTTTCCGCCATCCCTACAGTACTCACATTGCCCAGGAAGAATCTAATCTTAGTCTTACCGCTGTACAGCACGTCTTTGCCATTGTTTGTTTAAAAGTATAGCTCATTATAGTTAAAAATAAAACACACAGGAAGAGCTATTTAACCACATAAACGGCACTCCAATAGGGGCAGGTGTGAGTGACTGCACACGTGGAGCAGTACTTGCTTTTTAAATATAAACTTCGCATGAGTGTTGTACTGTTGTCTCCTAAATTTCCAGTCCTAACCGATGTTATAGGAGGCGTTAGAAAGCATTTCTGAAGCTTTCACAGAACTCTGTTGCGAGAGAAGTGGAATCTAACACTTGGACAGGAGGCTACCCCACCTTCAGCTAGCAAGCTAAAATTAATGGCAGCTCATTAGGGTTTTTTGGGGCACTCCACCACTGTATTGCAGCGTTGAGGTAGTGAATCCTCTTCTGAACTTCCAAACAGTACTTCAGGATCTGCCAGAATAGGCAACCTAAATATGATTTGCTATATTGGGCAGTTTAATGGTGTTTTAGAGCTGCTTCATCACTAAGCTGGGCATTTCCTAACAGCTTCAGAAAACAACAGTGTTAGGCAGGGGTTGGTTTCTTGTTTAACTACAGTTGCCAATGGTTCCACCACACAATTTCACAAAGGAGAGCTATTGAAGGTATAGCTTATGTACCAGAGTTGCTCTTAGAAGATGAAAACGTTGTAAAAAGAAGAGCAAACTAAGTGTCAATGATAAGTCAGGGTGCTTATGTGAGGCAAAAGGCCCTCGAAACCTGAGCTAAATACAATGTACAGTAGCTTCTACATTCATAATCTATATAATAATATGCTTGTGTGTCAGTAACGACGACGACGACCGACGGTGTGTGTATTCATGAATTATTCATGAGCTCGTACAGTAGGGGTCGAAAAAAAGTTCCTGGAGCTGTAAAGTCGCTCCTAGGTAATTTCAAAATCACTCGGTATACGTTCTAAAGTCGCCGATCGGCGGAGTTACAGCATAAAAAACGCTCACTCTCTCCCGCTTGTTACGCGCGTAAATAATAATTCGCCCCTCCCACTCCGTACGACCCGCCCAGTCACCCGTGGTTTGAAACTTATTGTAGCCGTTTCTATATTTTAGGCTAGTGCGAGCAGTCAGAAGGAGAAATGACGACGGCTAGCGAGTATTCTACAGGAGAATCGGCATCGACTAGCGAGAAGTCAGTGGGAGAACCGGCGACGATTAGCGAACAGTCAAGGAACAACAACGACAATCAAGTGGCAGAGAACAAAGAACGGAGCAGTTCAAAGCAGCAACTGTAGCGGGCACGCTGGAAAAATGTCTTGCTGAGGTGCGTATATAATTATCTAGTAATTAATGCGCGCGTTAGCTGCAAGGATCTTACTGCAAAAATTGCGCATTTACTTTACGGATTAGCGGTGGCGTCATCGTAATCTAACCGCTTGCCGACTTTCTTCGATAACTCCATTGAATAGCCGCTCCATTTTGGGAACCTTTTTTTTACCCCTACTGTATGCTATGGTAAAGTGTCGTCATCTCATGGTGTATCTTCACATTCAGTAGAAAGTGGTGTCACATTCAGTAGAAAGTGGTGTCACATTCAGTAGAAAGTGGTTAATTCTAAAAATTGGGTGCAATTGACTACGGAACGAGGCGTGGGTTTCAAAAAGGAAAGTGAAAGTACAGAAGAGAATGTGAAAGGTGATTAATCATGACTATAAAGCATGTGGAATCGGCGAGGTATGGCGGCGTAGGTTTAAAATGAAAGGGAGGAGAAGGCAAAAAGGTGAGCGATTAATTGTAACTAAAAAGCCAGAGGAATCGAGGAATAAAAGCAGGGGTTAGTTTCCAAAAGGAAGGTGAAAGTACAAAAGGACAGAACTTCAGAAGCAGGAGAGATAGACAAAGGAAAAGGGGACTCCAACTCAAGAAGAAGAGCTGAAGAAAGGAAAGGTGGGGTATAAGAAAAGTTCAGATAGTTCTAGAACAAAGAGAGCAGGAGAGGGAACTTATGTAACCTTAACCAATGGTAGAGAATGATAACTGAGCAAGATAACTTGTGCTACTGCAACTTGCAATACGTCAAGGGATACTGCACTTTGAATGGAACTCATGGTGGTGCTCATTTTTGTCAGGGCAAATAGTGAAAAAATTTCCTCTCCGTGTCGAGTCTCTAAAGTCAATAGTCCCATGTCTTTTGCTTTTGACCATACTCACTCTGCTCATTGGCTGCCAGTCCACATTCATGACTTAGAAAACATTCCGCAGTCTGTTGTCAAGGAATTTCAAGACCATGGTCACTGGGTTGTTACTAAGACTACAAATCACCTCTCAGCAATGCCTATAGATCAGGCCCATGAACAAAACAATATGATGATAAATAGTTGCAGTGGTGTTGTAGGACTGACTGAAAACCCTGCAGCCTTTAGAAAGTGGATGATTGCTGGACCTGAGCAGGCACGACGAGGAAAGAATTTTGACTCAGTATAACCCAGATATAGCTGAGAACATTATCATCGAAAGATTTTCTGCTCAAAATTGTTCAAGCAGCAATTTCTCTCCCTTGTGCAAGTGTTTCATGATATGGGGAATCCATTTCTCAAAACATCTCCTGAGCTGTTGAACCTGAACTTGCAAACTGTAATGGATGAGTCTATCAGTGAAACAGTGTGATCTGTTGAAACTCTGAGCAAAGACCAGTACACAAAGTACCAAAAAGCAGTGATATTGGATGGTACTAGTTCCATTCATGATCCAACAAAGAGAAATACTCTTTCTCTTTTCAGATGTCCAGCTCTGAAGACCAAGCAGTGTACCAGTGCTGCTCTGGTACGCCTACTTCCTGTCAACACAGTATCTACATTAGATGAGTATGCCAGCATCGTCTTTGACTCCCATATAACCGTGCAGTTACAACAATCTACCTGGGTAGACTTAGTGTGGGACTCTTACAGACAACAGCATCAAAGCATCTACAAGACAAAAGTGAGGCAAAGGAATGAGATTTCTTACGGAATGATATCAATACACAAAAATTGTTTGAGTTCCTCTCTCAGAAGATCGTGTCTGCCAATTATCCTGACGGCAAAGATTCATGTGATAGATTCACAGATGGTTGGCTGCAGTCCATGTTTGATCCAAACTGTGGATACAGATATTGTTGTCATCCTTGTTGGCAAATTCCATTATTGACTTACATTAAATACTTCTGTGAATATTTGGGTGGCCTTTAATACAGGGAAGAATTATAAATATTTGAGTATCAACTCCACGGTATATGGACCGCTAGTGAATAAGTGAACAAAACAGGCCATCTCCAGAATCTTCAGGATGGAAGCTTGATGAGAGCACATGCATGCAGCACATGGGTACCTGTCTGGACTACACTACCCATAGCTAGCAATGCCTGATGAGAGCTCATGCATGCAGCACATGGGTACCTGGTCTGGACTACACTACCCATAGCTAGCAATGCCTGATGAGAGCACATGCATGCAGCACATGGGTACCTGTCTGGACTACACTACCCATAACTAGCAATGCTTGATGGAGCTTATCAAGTGGGGTTGCAAGAGCACAAATGGTTGTGGTGCCAGATGTGGCTGCAAGAAAGCAAACTGGGATTGTACAGATCTTTGTAGCTGCAATGGCATGAAATAAACTTGTCGACACTCTTAATATCCTCGTATTGATACTATACTACTTTGATATTGATGAGTACCAGCTGAAAATTTCAATTTTATGAACTTCATCCTTAAAAATAATTGCTTTGACCAAAAAAATTATGGGTGCGAAATATTTGGAACCTATCAAAAAATCTTTAGTTAGACATAGCAAATCACAAAAAAAATTTCATACTTTTGTCTAGTCATTTTTGCACATTTCATTAACCCATTCCTTCTGGACTTGATGACCTTGGGTAAAGACGGTTAATCTATATAATAATATGCTTGTGTGTCACTAATGAGGATCGACGGTGTGTATAATTCATGGGTTTCAATCGGTACACGATGGGTAAATTGTCATCACATTCAGTAGAAAATGGTTAATTCTAAAAAGCAGGTGTAATAGACGAGGAAAGGTAGCACATGTTTAAAAAAGGAAGGCGAAAGTACAAAAGAGAAGGTAAAAGGCAATTAATCAGCAGGTGGAATAGGCAAAGTAAGGCGGCATTGGTTTAAATGAAACGGAAGAGAAGGCAAAAAGGCAAGCGATCAATTCAACTAAAAAGCAGGTGGAATCAATGAGTAAAGGCTGGGTCAGTTTAAAAAAGGAAGGCGAAAAAGAAGGAAAAAGTTTCGCAAAGCTTAAGTTCACAATCATGGTAGTAAGACAGAGAGATTCAGAAGCAAGACAGGTAGACAAAGGAAAAGGGACTCCATGACTCCAAGAGAAAGTGCTATAGAAAGGGAAGTGGGAAACAAGAAAAGCCGAGATATTTCAGAAAAAAGAGAGCAGGAGAGGGAAACTTATGAAAGTTTAACCAACGGTAGAGAATTTCAATTAAGCTACTTGACTAATAACTAATATGGCTGAAGGATACTAGCAATGGACAGAAAGAACTGAAATGATGATGACAGTGTCTATATGCAGTGGAGTCTGAATAGTAGCCAATCCTTACACTGCAAGTATTATTTGAAGAAACTGTTCCGGAATATTATAGTATAGTTAGTTCTGGGACCCGCTTGTCCTCACGTTTCACTGTAACTGGTAGAACTTTGGCACTAAAGTACAACAAGAGTGCTGACCTGGCATAAATAGAGAGTAACTTGGGATTGGGTTACAGGCAGTTCCGCGCTATTATACTGAATGATTAAGGGTGCAAAAACCGCAGTGCTAAACTGCAGATGGAGAAGTTATGTTGTTATGTATTTATTTCTCGTTGTCTGTTCAATGTATGCTTACTTTGTTGTTGCAGTTGAATCCGACACTAACAGACAGCTCTTATAAACCAAGTTAAAAAAAAAAGACCGACCAGGAATGGAGAAACAACGGTACAAACATTACGGCTATTCAGCGAAATAGGGGCAACTGCTGCAGTTACAACGTCAATTTTTTTTCCAGCAGTAGCCTAGGGGCTTCCCCACAACATTACAGCGCCGTATTTTTGATATTAGTATTTGTTGTCCATTTTTTAAAATATTTTTATATTATTTTTTTTGTATCCTATTTAAAAGTAAAAACTCGTTGTAGTGTTGTTTTTTTTAATGTGGCGTGTACCCCGTATACAAAATATGAGTTCATTCTGGCCATCCAGTACTTCTGAATTTCGATTTTTAGGTACGAAACTAACTATTGATTCGTATTCATTTGATTCTTCAACTCCGCCCCCCAACTCTGAGCGCGCAATTTATTGTGGGCAAAATTCCGGGTGGTGGCGGCTCTAATTGCAAACATAGAAGAGTTACTGTGCGAGTGAGCCCCGCGGGGAAGAGTACAAGACTTCTGGAATGTACTGGAGGGTCGTAGGCAATGAAGAAGCGGCGGCGTATTAATGGCGCCCATGGAGTCACTCGTTTAGAATAGATATATCACGGCTCACAGTTGCGACTTGAAGGAAGAATCTGCTTTGGTGTCTTTGGAGAGCTTGACAGAAGGTTGGTGTAGCGGGTAGAAGTTCAGTGTGTTAACTTCAACTTCTCAGGAGTTTTGTGTGCTATTTTTTTTCTATCCCTGTTACTGTTGTGATGGATGAATAATATATAATATGATATTTGCACACCATAAAAGAAAATGTGAATTATTACTTTTATTGACTAATATTATTTTCTTTCTACACTAATATATATTGATCAATTAGGCTATTTATTATCAATTATTATTTTATTGATTTATTTAAAATAAGACCTGAATCAAATTTAGATCATAGTACTTTGTCTAATCTACCTCAACAGGAGAGAAAGGTGCTGGCATGCTCTTCATAGAAATAGATGAGCTCCCATAATGAGAACGCACAACTCCTTAGTTCTAGGGTACCACTGGCAGGTTCACAACAAAAGTGCTGAGCAGAAGACATGGCTTCCTTGTTCTCCAGAGGAGAGAATAGTAGACCTTCGGCTCTCCTAAGAAGTCATGCCTCCTGAAGGGAAGAACACTACATCCTTGTTATTTAGATAAGAGAGGACATGGCACTCCAGTAGAGGGGTCAATGAGAAGGCACAGCTCCTTGGATCCCCTTGATAGTATTGCACACTTCAGAACCTTTGATTTCGTTCATTTCATATTGTATTTGATTATGGCACTGCTACTATGGAGTTATGATTTTATATTGTTGTTTAGTAATATTTTTTGGAAAGTGAACAAAAAATTATTATCGACACTGCTGCTTCTGCCCTACAGTACTGGTAGTCCTTTGAGGTGAAAGCTCTTTGTGGTAAATTGTCTGCTACAATTAATTGGTGCGTGTTCAAATTGTCCGTGTACAATAGTCAGTTCACTGAGAGTAAATTGGATCGAGTTACGGGCGGGTTTTGTGGTATTCTACTGAATTACTTAATTACCACGGGTCCCTTAAATGACCACAGGTTCTAGTGGCAGGGCACCCTAATTGCCTGAGCGATAATGATATCTGAATAGTAGCCAATAAGTTATTCTTTTTGTCTGAGATGATTTTGTAATTGCTGGCTAGTGAATATCTAGTATTTTTTTTTCAATGGAGTTAACCCACTCTGACTACCATTATCCATACTTTTTCATGCAAGTCAAATTTTTGTATTAGAGAGACTAGCATAAATATATAACAATAACACTATAGAAGTACTGGAGGGCCAGTTTAATGATGAGGGTTCAACAAATTCATAATTTTGATATCACCTTACCATCTGAATGACTTGTGTGAATGCCATCTTTGTCTCCTTCTGAAGTACATGTGGAAGCTGGAGTAGGAGAAGGATGAGCAGGTGAAGGAGAAGCTTGTGGAGAAATAGACTCAGGTTCTTCTGTTAAATTATTAGTTTTAATTTGCTCCTCATTTCTATCTGCAGCTACTTTGACTTCCTCTGCATGTTGAACTCCTTCAGAAATTTCTTTAGTCACAAATGTCTGATCAGATCTGTAAGAGCTTCTTTTCAACTCTTCTCCAGTGATAAAATCAGCAAACCTCCACCATTTATCTGATGGTTCTTTTGCTAAAAAAATATCATAATGATTTTACTGTAACATTTATAAATACACTAATGTGATTGTCTAGTGAATGAACAATATAATAGTACAAAGAATAGCTATTAATATCATAAAATGAAAACTTAAACCTAATGTGAATGTCTAGCAAATAAAAAAATCAAACTACTCTACCATTAGTGATGCAGTACTGATGATACAGACTAGCAAAGACACTATCCACAATAAAGACCCCATCCACAGCAAAGACACCATCCACAGCAAAGACACCATCCACAACAAAGACACCATCCACAGCAAAGACACTATCCACAGCAACCACAACAAAGACACCATCCGCAGCAAAGACACCATCCACAGCAAAGACACCATCCACAACAAAGACACAATCCACAGCAAAGACACCATCCACAGCAAAGACACCATCCACAGCAAAGACGCCATCCACGGCAAAGACACCATCCACAGCAAAGACACCATCCACAACAAAGACACCACCCACAGCAAAGACACCATCCACCCAGAACAAAGACACCATCCACAGTAAAGACACCATCCACAGCAAAGACACCATCCGCAGCAAAGACACCATCCACAGCAAAGACACCATCCACAGCAAAGACATCATCCACAGCAAAGAACCATCCACAGCAAAGACACCATCCACAGCAAAGACACCATCCATAGCAAAGACACCATCCGCAGCAAAGACACCATCCGCAGCAAAGACACCATCCGCAGCAAAGACACCATCCACAGCAAAGCCATCATCCACAGCAAAGACACCATCCGCAGCAAAGACACCATCCACAGTAAAGACACCATCCACAGCAAAGACACCATCCACAACAAAGACACCACCCACAGCAAAGACACCATCCACCCAGAACAAAGACACCATCCACAGTAAAGACACCATCCACAGCAAAGACACCATCCACAACAAAGACACCACCCACAGCAAAGACACCATCCACCCAGAACAAAGACACCATCCACAGTAAAGACACCATCCACAGCAGTGACACCATCCACAGCAGACATCATCCACAGCAGCAAAGACACCATCCACAGCAAAGACATCATCCACAGCAAAGACACAATCACAACAACAACTCACTGAGTATGAGTAGAGTAGTGGCTGATATGGCACCATATCTACGTCCTCCAAACACGAGTATTTTCACTGAAGCAGGAGTAGATGACAACACAGTTGCACTGTGACCCCATCGCTTCATATACTCATAACCTGGCAACTATGACATATAAAATACATTCATTATAATTACAGGCAGAATGTTTATGAAATAAAATAAGGACAAATGTAGCATAGCTCCACCCCCTACTCCTCCCACTATTATAGAAGGAGTGACTAAGCCCCCACCACTGTTGGTCCCCTCCACTTTCAGACCAACTTCCCCTCCAAGAAGTTCAGTGTGGTGAAATAATAGCTCTAAAGATATACACAGTCTGTAATATTTGTCCTTCAAGTAACTAAAATAAATAAATGTATTAAATTAATTAATTAATTAAAATTGTTTGCATAATATATACTAACACAATATAACTACTACTACACACCAAGTCAGTATCTGATATCTCCTTCAACTCTCTTGTGGACATATCAAATAAACACACTCTATCTTTTCCAGTGATCAGAAGTTGGGTGTGGTTGCTATTATACTCTATACATGTAGCAGTAGGATTGTAACCCAAGTCAGGTACATCTGAATGTAGTCTAGTCCAGTGCTAAATAGAAACAATATAAATAATACTATCTTATGTTGTGTCTGATATTTCATACACTTACCATTGTGGACAAGTCCAACATATGTATGGCCCTGGTCCTTCCTCCACATCTTATGACTTGATGAGGACTCACTTTAGTGAAGGCAAAGTTTGCATTACCACGAGGTACATCTCCAGTGACTGGAGGAGAAGACCAAGTCCCTAACAATACATACAGTCATTAGTAACTTAGTAAACTGAATTGTTCAATTGAAATAATAAAAATACAAATAGTAAATTAGAGTAGCGTAATAAAAAAATGTAAACATAAACACACTGACAATAACAAATAAACATATATAACAATACAAACAAACAAAACATACACTAATTAAAAATTAATTACTATTACACAATTACATATGGTATGGTAAGGATCATCAAGTTCCTCCACTATATTGAGTATAATGTGCTAGTATCACATGAAGGACAAATATTACAGACTTTGTGTGTAACTTTAGAGAGCTATTATTTCACCACACTGAACTTCTTGGAGGGGAAGTGGAATGGTTCCCCTCCCCATCCCATAAATACAACCTTGACTAATATAAATTAAATATAAACATATCACTAATTAACATATGTGACCGGATTTGTGAAAACCCGGCTAAACGCGGCATCTAAAGTTTTCTAATTTATTCTACCAGTAGGCTGCACGGGGCCTTGGGATGGCTTCCTCCTAATTTGGAAGCTGTAGCACAAGCCGTCTTCGCCCTACGCACTACAACACTTCAGTATTTTTGCTAAACTTATTATTGCTGATTTCGAAAAAACGCCAGGTAAAGGCGTTGCTAAGGTCAGGGGGCGTGCCTTGTGTCCGTATACTATTACTGCGTGTCTCCGGGACACTATGGAATAAACCGGTTACAGGCGGATTGAAAGAAGTCTAAAAGGCTTAATGCAGGGCTCCTTAAGAAACTATGATGGCGAGAATTGCGTGAGTAAGTGAATTATTTAGAATAGTAAGTGAATTAGTTAGCTACAGTTTTTTCCCGGCTGTTAGCGAAAAGCCCGCCAATAATTTCTTAGCAACTCTCCGTACACGAGTCCAACCGGCTAGTGTTTCTAGCCTCCTAGTGTGAGTTCTAGAGCACGCCAGAGCTTACAACTGCGTCATAAGCTAGAGCTAACTGGTGTCTATCCATTTCTGCCATAAAATACAATTAAAAAAATCGACCCATAAGGCTTTACCCAGGGATACTGAAAAAAATTATTTGCCGCGTTTAGGCCGATTATCCCAAAACCGGTCACATATTTCATGATAGTTTGAACTCACCAGTTGCTATGTCAAACATGCGAAGATCATTAGTATATCTACCATGTTCATCCCCTCCTCCATGTACTAGTAGTGAGCTTTTGTAGTCTATCATACAACAGCCAAACTTCACACCAGGACTACCACTAGCTCCTGGAGAAGACATCTCCTGCCATGTCCAATTAGTTAGGTTTAGTTGATACAATGATCCAGTTCTCTGTCCTCCGCCCCAACCCCCATAGAAGTACATACAGTCTTCTATCCTAGCACATCCTCCCTCATAAAGTCCAGGAGGATGACGACCTTGTAACTGGTGTCTGGTCCATGTTGTTGTGGCAGAGTTGAATTCATGCAAGTAGTCCAAGTCATCCACTGGCACACCTGAGTCCACCTGTCCACCCCATAGATATACAGAAGAATGTCTACTAGCAGAGAAGAAGCAATGTCTTGGACTAGGTTCAGATGAGGACATTGTTGATATTTCTATACAATATACCAATTAACAGACAAACATCAAATAAGAGAAAATATACACATACTAACTACCTCACATACAAACACACATACTAACTAACTCACATACAAACACATACAAACACACATACCAACTAACTCACATATAAACACACATACCAACTAACTCACATACAAACTAACTCACATACAAACACACATACTAACTACCTCACATACAAACACATATATAATACTACCTGTGGCTGACTATGATGTATGTATTAATGAATAATTCATGAGCTAATGAGCTACAACATGCAGACACACAATACTCGTAAACTCGTGCTGAAGGTTATTACTGTAATTGTAACTAAAAGCAGGTGGAATAGACTAGGATAGGTGGAATAAAAAAGGAAGGCTAACATGCGAAAGAGAAGGCAAAAACGTGGTTAATTAGCTGGTGGGATCGACAAGGAAAGGCAGTGTAGCAAAAAGAAGGAAAAAGTACGAAAGAGAAGGCAAAAGGAGATGATTAAAAAAGCAGGTGGAATCAAATTGAGTAAAGGCGGCGTAAGTTTCAAAAAGTAAGGTGAAAGTAGAAAAAGAAGGCAAAAGTTTCGCAAAGTTTGTCCAGATAGAAGGACAAAAAAATTTAGAAGCAGGAGAGGTAGACAAAGGAGGAGATAGGACTCCATGACTCGAGAAGAAAGAGCTGATGAAATAGTTGAGGAAACAAAGAGAGCAGGAGAGGGAAACTGATGTAACCTTCACCAACTGTAGAGAATGATAACTATGAATAAAAATAACTTGTGCTACTGCATTCTTACTTTGCAATATGTCTAGTGCCACTGTGTGGCAGGGTACTTGTATACTATATATTCTTTGGGACGTCCTCAATAGTCCCAAACTATTTTGAGGACTGGGAAAGTCTGTGGCAGTCCTGGACATGTATGCAGGATATACAATTATTCATTTGATACAGGAATATATTACAAGTCTGTTGGCTGTGTTGCAGGCACCAGTATAAATACCGCCAACCAGACGAGTGATATTCTGCAGTATCCAATGAATAATACATTTATTATGTACTGCTCATGTGTGAATACCATAGTAACATGGTTCTTGTGCAATGAACATTTGTATAACCTGGGGGGACGTAACAACCCCACGTGATTGGGCGAGTGAAGTGAGACCCTCACTAATGAGTCTCAATTGAAATTAAAAATTAAACATGTATGTGTACATAAATTATTGGCGAGTGAGCAAAGCAAGCGAGACACTCTCAGGGGTAACACAATTGAAAATCAGGGATATTTGTTTATATATTATGTTTGGATGTACCTATGTCATTTTTTAACTTTGACCCTGGTGTTTTTGCGTTAGTTCGGTTGTCGACCGTCCCAAACTACACTAAACGAAATCCTCCAGTTTATCGATCATTACCCATATCATCCTACAAATGGAATTGTTTACCAATTTGAATTCTTTTGCTGGTGCAGTTAAAGCTTAAAAGTTACTGTAGTTTCGTATACTATATGAGTTAGTGGCGGTGGTAAGTTAATGTGCTATTTGTCACAGTTATGAGCCCTACGCAACAGTATGTTCTTGAAAATTCATTGGCCATTAGTCTAACCATGAAGGTAAGCCTTGTGTGGGTATGTCCAGTTGTGTGAAAGTATTGTGAGTTAGAGCTAATACTGAACAACAAAGCAAATGTTTCAATAAAAGATTTGTTTTGTTTTGTTTTTTGTTGTTGTTTTATTTTTCAATTCAAACAGTTGCAGGAATGGTAACTATGGCATTGTGTCCCCTTTATCGTATACCCATAATTTAAAAACAAAACCTACTTTAATAGCTAGAGTGTTAAAAGCTAAAATTAACAGCAGTGTACTTTTAGGCTCGCTCGCCATTTGTGCTCAAGCTAGTATATATGTTTAGACGTACGTATGTCATTTTGTACTTTGACCCTCGCATTTTGTGTTTGCTTCGTGGTCTACCCTTCCCATACCTCCACTAAACTGAGTCTTTCGGTTTAGCAATCCCGTATCATTCAAGGAAATTTAATTGCTTACCCCATCGCATCAGGTTGTTTCTGAATGACACGAGACGCACATGTGTACAAATGTTACAAAATGTAATATTGAGACCCTTTACCAGACACAATTTCAAAAACTCGGCCATTTATATTAGGTGAGAGTACTTTTTGTCAAAAGCTACTGGTAACGTAGATAGTTATATGCGATATTAGAGACTACAGAAAATACCAGTACTCGGGAAATTGAGGTAAGAAAGTAGTTCTGTATTTGTTAGATAAAGATGGTAACTATGGCTACGTACTAAAAACTTTTTATAAATAGACTGATTTATGCACAGGCTCACTCACCAATTGTGCTCAAGCACATAGTGGTATATACATATGTATATGGCAAAGTTCAAAGAGGTCAATGCGTGTCTACCCCGGGAGGATATTTCACAACATACATTAGATCAGGCGCAAGAAATTCTGGAACTTGAAAATAATTCCACAACAACAAAAAAAACGGCAAAGAGCTACAGAGAAAGAATAGGAGAGATGTCCGCAGTTAAGTCTTGCAAACTTAGTGGAGTTCATTTTCTATTCTATTAGTGGTTGCCAATAGATTCCTAGATTCCTGGTTCCAATGCAGTCGCTAATAGATTCCTGGTTCCAATGCAGTAGCTAATAGATTCCTGGTTCCAATGCAGTAGCTAATAGATTTCTGGTTCCAATGCAGTAGCTATTAGATTCCTGGTTCCAATGCAGACGCTAATAGATTCCTGGTTCCAATGCAGACGCTAATAGATTCCTGGTTCCAATGCAGTAGCTAATAGATTCCTGGTTCCAATCCAGTCGCTAATAGATTCCTGGTTCCAATGTAGTAGCTAATAGATACCTGGTTCCAATGCAGTCGCTAATAGATTCTTGGTTCCAATGCAGTCGCTAATAGATTCCTGATTCCAATGTAGTAGCTAATAGATTCCTGGTTCCAATGCAGTAGCTAATAGATTCCTGGTTCCAATGTAGTAGCTAATAGATTCCTGGTTCCAATGCAGTAGCTAATAGATTCCTGGTTCCAATGCAGTAGCTAATAGATTCCTGGTTCCAATGCAGTAGCTAATAGATTCCTGGTTCCAATGCAGTAGCTAATAGATTCCTGGTTCCAATGCAGTAGCTAATAGATTCCTGGCTCCAATGTAGTAGCTAATAGATTCCTGGTTCCAATGCAGTAGCTAATAGATTCCTGGTTCCAATGCAGTAGCTAATAGATTCCTGGTTCCAATGCAGTCGCTAATAGATTCCTGGTTCCAATGCTGTAGCGAATAGATTCCTGGTTCCAATGCAGTCGCTAATAGATTCCTGGTTCCAATGCAGTCGCTAATAGATTCCTGGTTCCAATGTTGTCGCTAATAGATTCCTGGTTCCAATCCAGTCGCTAATAGATTCCTGGTTCCAATGTTGTCGCTAATAGATTCCTGGTTCCAATCCAGTCGCTAATAGATTCCTGGTTCCAATGTAGTAGCTAATAGATACCTGGTTCCAATGCAGTCGCTAATAGATTCCTGATTCCAATGTAGTAGCTAATAGATTCCTGGTTCCAATGTAGTAGCTAATAGATTCCTGGTTCCAATGTAGTAGCTAATAGATTCCTGGTTCCAATGCAGTAGCTAATAGATTCCTGGTTCCAATACAGTAGCTAATAGATTCCTGGTTCCACTGCAGTAGCTAATAAATTCCTGGTTCCAATGCAGTAGCTAATAGATTCCTGGTTCCAATGCAGTAGCTAATAGATTCCTGGCTCCAATGTAGTAGCTAATAGATTCCTGGTTCCAATGCAGTAGCTAATAGATTCCTGGTTCCAATGCAGTAGCTAATAGATTCCTGGTTCCAATGCCCCTCATTCGAATAGAATAACGTAGGTTTATAAGTCTTAACTGCACTCACAAAAGAATTCAAAACGGTAAGTAATTTAATTTCTAGGATGATACGGGTAATGATCGATAAACCAGAGGATTCTGTTTGGGACGGGGTCGACCTCCGAGACAACACAAAAATACGAGGATCAAAGTACAAAAATGACAGACGTACGTCCAAACATTTATACAAACTAATATCCCTGATTCTCAATTTGTTAGTGTATTGCTGCTCATCAATAACTTGTACCATGGTACGTTCAAACTGTCCACTGATTGTTAAATTCATGGTGAATATATTTCACACCCACCTCCTTGGATGTGAATAAGTAAACCAGCCAATCAAAATCTGTCTCTGTGGGTTACCTATAGCCTAGAGCCATGGTACAAGTTGGTTGCACCACTCCTGAGGTGGTTACAGGGTTTACATACTACTATCCTTGCACCTAGGGCCCTGGTTGTGTAAATCCCTACCAACCACCAGGTTATACACTACACCCAACTTTCAATTGTCCACTCCCAATACTGCCCCGCTAGTTCCGCTCGCTTGCCAATTAACTCACCTGCAGTCAATTGCTCCTTCCACTCCTCAGCAGTCGCCACCGGTTTTTTCTAAGCTCGTAGGCTACACGCCAACTTCATACTCTGCGCACCTTCCATTAAAGACTGGGTGGACGACACACACACAGCCAATATCATCCTCAGTCGCCCCACTCTACCTAGTTTTTGTTTTGTGTCTTGTTGGAAAAAAAAAAAGCTCAGAGAGAGGGCTAAATATATGGGAGGAGGGGCGTTCCATACACTATTGCGCATGCGCATGTGTGAGTTTCTTAAAAGGGGTGGACCTCCTAGTCTACGAAAACAACTTCCACCAGTTTGACGAAGTCACACAACGTTCTCACCCTCCCAGATGTGATGTTGACGTCACACAGTATACCGCAAGCTTGCTGGAATGTGATAATTAAGCACCCTTTTTGGGGTGCTGCTGAACAAGTCGTTGTATTGTATGTTCCCAGACCCTTTCCTTCCCCGCGTAGCGGTTATGGTTGGTAAAGGGTCTGGCTACGCGAGACTAACCAACCACCAGGTTATACACTATACACCCAACTTTCAATTGTCCACTCCCAATACTGCCCCGCTAGTTCCGCTCGCTTGTCAATTAACTCACCTGCAGTCAATTGCTCCTTCCACTCCTCAGCAGTCGCCACCGGTTCTTTCTAAGCTAGTAGGCTACACGCCAACTTCATACTCTGCGCACGTTCCATTAAAGACTGGGCGGACGACACACACACAGCCAATATCATCCTCAGTCGCCCAACTCTACCTTGTTTTTGTTTTGTGTCTTGTTGGAAAAAAAAAAAGAGGGCTAAATATATGGGAGGAGGGGCGTTCCCATACACTATTGCGCATGCGCATGTGTGAGTTTCTTAAAAGGGGTGGACCTCCTCCTTTCCACAGCTCTCTTCTTCTTCTGTAATTTCGTTTTGTTGGTGTCGCTGCGGTTGTTACAGGATGGTGGACGAGGCTTTTTATAGGAGCTGGGAAGAACTTGGGCCTGGAAATATGGCGCATTGAGGTAGGTGTAGCCGTGCCCCCATCTTCCTGTGGTTCCAGGTCTTAAAGCTTGGATTTCTTGTTTTTGTAGAAATTGAAGGTTTTTCCAGTGGAGCGCAAGACATAAGGCAAGTTCCACACTGGAGACTCCTACATCTTGTTGCATGTAAGTGAACTGAGTGAACAAGAAGACTGGATAGTGAGGATGGGGAGCCAGAGAGAGTGATCCTGGATGGGGAGCCAGAGAGTGTGGTTCCTGGATGGGGAGACAGAGAGTGTGGTCCTGGATGGGGAGCCAGAATGTGTGGTCCTGGATGGGGAGCCAGAGAGTGTGGTTCTTGGTAGTATGTATCATAATGTACCCCCTGCTCTAATTTTATCTACTTAACAAAAAACAAGCATTTCTAAGGAATTATCACACAGTTTAGAGCCTAACCATAAATTAGATTTATCTTTGAACTAAAGAAACTGGGAAGAAGCCTAAGAAACTAAAATAATAAAATAATAATCATCAAATAGTATAAAAAATACTGTAGAAATAACCTATATTATAGATTGCTTCAAATATTCTTAGCTCAGCTGCAGATATAACTCAACGCAAGACATCTCGGTGATTTGCTGTATTGGGCAATGGATTTCTAAGTAAAAATAGCTATTATGAACAGCGCATTATTCGAGATAACTTACCACCACCACTGAAAGGACTCCAGTAAGTTTGTAATACATAATTGTATCTGCAACATTCAGATCATATTAGAAACATTTAATCCCAAGAGGTAAATAACTACATAGTCCAGCCATTTTAAGGATAAAACAGCTTACCCCTAAAATAATTACTACAATAGGTTATTTGATGGTTTCTGGGACTGTTCCACATCACGTTCAACATACTAAAAGTCTACCAAAATCTGACCAATAGAAATGTGTTATTTAGGTAGTATCTGTTCACAAGCTCATTAATATTCATGAGATGTTATTTGCTGGTTATAACTTCAGTCTATTTCACTTCTACCTGAAATTACTGGTACCATCAAATTTCTTAGCTTATAACATTTTATTTGATTGATATAACTATACTAAGTAATATAGAATCCTCCAGTGAAAGTCAATTTAGTCATTCATAGTGATTATCTGTCTGCCTGTTGTACATGTGTGGATCTTGCAGCTAACAGCCACCACAGACAGTATGACAGGAGAAACATAATGCCTACAACTATATCTCAGGTGGAAATAGTCATTTTTTTTTCAGCCCCAATTTGTGACATCCATGCCACCTTCCTGTTCAACCCAGGCTATCAACTGGTAGTAGACTCTTAAGGCAGTGAAATTAGGTGAATGTTGCTGTAGGAGGAAGACATTTCAATGCAACAAATAACTTAACTGAGCTTAGCTGAAGATACTTCTATGAGCATGTTGTAGCGCAATAATTATAATGATTGAACATGGTGATGATATTTGATTATTTTTGACATGGTTTTGGAATATTGCCTTCTTACCAACTGGTGAAGGCATGAACAAAGAACAGTTGCAAAACACAAATTGTCAGTTGATATTGTACTTTTGTATCTTTACCCTAAGGGTTTGAGCAAAACAAATACTGTTGTAGTCTGCATTATAAATATATTATCAATATTGCCAGCTGCAACAGCAATATTGTGTCCTTAACATTAATATATTCTCCTAGCAATATTGAAGCCACCAATCAGGATTATTTTCCTCTAATAGCTGTACTTCTCTGTATGAGGAACCAAACCCATTACACAATGAGTAGCTACACAATGAGTAGCTATACAATGAGTAGCTATATGAACTTTGAGCAATACAAATGATGTGTCTGCAAGTACATAATACTAATTTGCCGTAGAGAAGAACAGTACATGACATAACTGCTTAAAATATGGCTTGCCCAATACTAGCAAATTTCCTCTTCACAATTTCTTTTTCAACCATCTTTTACTCATTAGATGTATTTTCTGACTGTCACAGGCTTTTTTAACAATACAGAATTAGAAATAATTGGCCGCCACTGGGAATCGAACCCAGGACCACTTGCTTAAGCAAGCAAGCGGTCCTGGTTCGACTCCCAGTGGCAACCAAATATTTTTAATCCTGTATTATTTTTTTTTAAACCCTGTGAAAGTGAGAGAATACGTTTAACTTTCCTCTTATCTCATAAACAGGGAATAAAAAAGCACAATGCTGCAGGACTATAGTCTAGAGAAGAATCAAATCTTAAGAAATCAAAGCTAGAATATTTATTCACTGGTGTCGGATGAAATACTTCCGTTAATGTCACTCAGAGATGATTTTTCTCTTGGGAGCATGTGTGTGTGTGTGTGTGAGGAGAAGCATAACATCCATCAATAAAATCTTATAATATATAAAATTTGTACCATGGTACATTCAAACCATCCAATCAGATGTTCAATTCAAGGAGAATATATTTCATACCCACTTCCTAGGAGGTGAATAAGTAAATCATCCAATGAAAAAATTAGTTTTTATGTGTCTCCTATAGCCTAGAGCCAAGTCAGTTGCACCCCTTCGTTAGGTCAGTATGTGATTTAAGCTATCCTCGGACCTTCAGCCCTTGCTTGTGTAACCCGCACTAACCTCCATGTCATGGTGTAACCTACGTATACATTGTGGTGTAACTTATACATTATTTATATTGCTTCTAGCAAGGATGAATTGTAAAATCAGGTAGAAAGTGCGAAACATTAAATTTCAAGTTTTAAAATTGCATGCAAAGTTACAAAAACACATTGAGAAAACAGACAATTGAGAAAAGTGCTTAATTAAATTTTTATAAGAAATAAAACTCCAAGCTTCAATTTCATAATGTGTTGCCCAGTACTTTGAGAAGAAAGGTCACTGCTTTTAGAATTACAACCATGAATTGAACAATGCAAGTACATATTATGTCAAATTTGAAATGAAGCAGCAAGCAATTCTTGGCATTTTGAGGGAGAAAAATAGGCATGCTACCCTGTAAATTTTCTAGTTTTTCATTGACAGTAAGCTAATCGGAATAATTTTATCATTGCTCTATTTATATTATGAGTATTGTTTAGATTATGTTAATTTAATTCCTATTTGATATAATATTAATATTTTAACAATCACTTTTTCTAAAATTCTTGGGGAGGGTTTGGGGTTCAGATTGTTTCTTAATATCCAATAGAATTAGCCATGAGGTAGTAGTAGGAGTCTGTTATCCGATAATATAAGTGATAAAAAAAATTAATGTTGTTGAATATAACTTAATTGACTTGTAAGCTGCCTAGCCACTATACTTTCACATAACGGTATTGTTTTATATATCATTTTAAAGCTTATGAACCAAGGTCTCCAGTGGTTTTAATTATGTCTCTCTAAATTGAATAAAACAGAAGATAAGGCCAGCAAGTGGCATCTCATGAATATTGATGAGCGTATGGACAAATACTACCTAAATAACACATTTCTATAGGTCAGATTTTGGTAGACTTTTAGTATGTTGAACGTGATGTGGAACAGTACCAGAATCCATCAAAAAACCTTTTGTAGCAATTATTTTAGGGTCAAACCTTATAATGACTGGACTAACATCATCTTGGATAGTTTGAGATCGTGTTTAGGACGGGATCGGCTATCAAGCGAACACAAAATGCGAGGGTCAATAATGACATACGTATATCCGAACATATAAACAAATATCCCCGATTCGGTTACGCCTGATAGTGTCTCACTCGCCAATTTGCTTCATAAAATTGTGGGAGGGAGATGGTGGGGAGACTTCGGCTAGGGATGGGACAGGGCCAAAATTACAAGGATGCAGCCATGCACTCACAAACAAACACACATTTTATATAATATTCCTACTTGTAATTTGTTGGCGCAGAAACGTTGCACAACGAATATAGCGCAGCAAAAGTTTAATTTGAAATACAGCACAACTACTACTACACAATCAGTACGTGATACAAAAAAGGTGGTAAAGTATGATACAACCAACGTGATACAAGAACTGCGCATGATCAGAATGATAGCTAGTTTTCTAGAATGTTCTGCCAGTCAATCTGGTAAAGGGTCATTAACATTAAGCACTAGATGGTGCATCCATATTATTTCCACACTCCTTCTCACACTCAAGTGCTTTGGCCATTCCACACAAACGTCGTAGCTTTTCGAATTTTGCTTGACTTTAGCCCTTTCGTCAGAATGTCTGCTACCATCTCCTCGGAAGGATAATATTCCAAACGTATACTGTTTTCACTAACTTGCTCTCGAATGAAATGATACTTAATCCCTATATGCTTTGTCCGTCCATGAAATGTTGGATTTTTAGCCATAGATATTGTAGACTGATTATCCTAAAAAAATCAGTGTTGGATAAGCTTGCTTAACGACCTGTTAAATCACAAACAAGTTCCTCCATCCAGACAGCTTCCTGTGCTGCACTGGCGAGTGCCATGTACTCCGCTTCTGCTGTGCTAAGAGCAACACAAGACTGCTTCTTACTCTTCCAGCTCACAGCTGTGTTTCCAATCTTGAAAAGATATCCAGTGGTGGACTTGAAGTCATTGTGGTCACCACCCCAATCAGCATCCGAATAACCAACCAAGCCAGTATTGTCTTTGCAGTAAACAAGACCAAAATTGATAGTAGATTTGAGATAACGAAAAATGCGCTTGACAGCAACCCAATGTTCCTTGCTTGGCTTAGAGCAAAAATGAGCAACATTATTAACTGCATATGCTATATCAGGACGAGTTCTTGTTGCCAAGTACAACAGACTTCCTACAGCAGACTGATATAAATGCTGATCAGCAAGTTCACATCTTCTGTGGCTTTGAGAAGTTTAGAACCTACATTGACAGGAGTCTTGGTTGGCTTAGCTTCACTCAGGCCATACTTACTGAGAAGCAATTCAGTAAATGTAGGTTGACCAATCCAAACTTGGTTCTTGCTCGCATCTTGAATGATTTGCAGTCCCAAAAAATATTTGAGTTCACCAAGATCTCTGATAGTGATCTTTTGAGCAAGAGCATCCTTCATTTCTTGAACTCTCTCAGAACTGTTTGATGCTAGCACGATGTCATCGACATAAACACCCATAATAATTGGCTCTCCTTCTGCAGCAGTGTAAATACACGGATCATTGGATGATTGGACAAATCCAATGCTCTTTAGATGAGTATCCAATGCACTGTTCCAGCATCTCGGACTTTGCTTCAATCCATAGAGGCTATGTTTCAGTTTACACACCAAACTTTCCTTGCCTTCCACAACAAATCCTTCCGGTTGCTCCATATATACGTCTTCCTGCAAAACACCATTCAGAAATGCTGCTGTAACATCTAACTGGTGCAGCATTTGTCTTCCTTTTGAATACCCACTTGCTACCTATCACTTTATGATCTTTCAGCGGCTTCACTAAATCCCACACGTCATTTGAATATATAGAGTCCATTTCTTTCTTCATAGCTTCTGTCCATTTCTCCTTCTCAATGCTATTCATAGCCTCGACAACACTCTGTGGCTCTTGTTCCACATCAACAGTAGCGTGTGCTTGAAAACCATAGCGATCAGGAGGTCTAATGTGCCTGGAAGATCTTCGGACAGGTTGAGGAACACTTAGACTATCTCCTTCTGCAGTTACAGATTCATCTGTCTCGCAAGGAACTTCATCATCTGAGCTTTATTCTTCTTCCTCTGCCTCTTCCTGGCGCAGAAACGTTGCACAGCGAATATAGCGCAGCAAAAGTAGTTTAATTTGAAATACAGCACAACTACTACTACACAATCAGTACGTGATACAAAAAGGTGGTAAAGTATGATACAACCAACGTGATACAAGAACTGCGCATGATCAGAATGATAGCTAGTTCTAGAATGTTCTGCCAGTCAATCTGGTAAAGGGTCATTAACGTTAAGCACTAGAGGGTGCATCCATATTATTTCCACATAATTTACCACTTCAACTTTGAAAACAATATTTGAACTAGTTTTTTTGACTTGCAAAGAAATGGATGAGATTTACAAGATAGTTCATTACAATAACAAGCTGTATTTAACTCGTTTACAGCTCGTAACTTACGACACTCAGTCCTGAAATATGTGGCAATTACTCTTAAGTCATGCATGAAGTACGCCATTTAACAGCTAGTGATAGTAATTGAGATTTAATGTAAGAATAAGGTGTTGTGTTTCTATGTGTACTTTATGCAAAATAAATCACACGTCATATTTTCTCTCCTATGTGTGTTATTCATTTTCTTTGTCCATCTGTTGTTCCATTGTAACACCATCTCAGTTGTAGGACTACACCACATTACTACCTCTTTGACTGGAACAAGGATTCATTTTCTCCATGTGATCAGTGTATCCATCTTGTAGTGAGGTTGGTACACAGTTGCATGGATGAACTGTGCAAAGATTGAAGATACAAGCTGTTAATCATTCATTTTTCATTTTATTATTATTTTTTTGATAGATAATTTTTTTGCTGCTTGTTGGTATTCTTACACCAGAGTGTTTGTGGCTATATCATAGTTACTAACCATCCAGAGTTGCTGGGATGCTCCAAGTTTTCTTGGCTATTGCTCAGTACTGCTTTTCTTTTTAACTCTTCAGATAATTTCTATACAGTTTCCCCTACATAGATGAATGCAATTGCAATAAAATATTGTAGATATATTGTAGTAACTTAAACTTGAAAATATAAATAATTCATATGTTTTGACATCTTGGCGCTTTCCTCGTGATTGATTAAAATGAGACTAAGTCCATCATTCTCCCATCTCAGTGCCAGTGCAAAGAATTAAATGTTTAATTGATAGGTATGTCAGTCGTTGTGGTCTGTTCCTTTTATTTTATTCAGGAAAATAATGGCAACAATTTAATATTCCCACAATTTCAGCTGAGACAATCAAGTGATATGTTATATAAACCACTACACCTCTGTCCAAAGTGCAAGCGTGGGTGAGTAGCCACTGAAGTGTTGTGGTAAGAATGCAGGTGGAACTGCTTAATATAGAGGTCATGTCTCAGCCTTAGGTGAGAAACCCACAAGCACACATGTCCTCCACTCATACACATACATGTGTAGCATGCACATGTCCACACAGAAGTGCTAAAAGAAAACTAATACACACACACACACATACATAGCAGTCACGAGTTGTATTTATTCTAAAGATTCCTACAAGCACAGCAGCTAGCTAGACCATTCAACCACAGAGGATTTATCAAGGCCTCATTGTGCACTTTTTGAAAGACAATAAGATACATCATGATGTGAATAAAACAAGGAATAGTTTTTCTTGCATTATAATATTAGCTGCTCCTGCTGTAACCACACCCATTCACACGTTTAATTGCCATTCAGTAGGCAGACATTATGATGAGTGCTGCTATAACCACACCCATTCATTCGTTTAATTGCCATTCAGAATCACACACACTCATATGAGTGTACATATTTTTACCCCACCCTCTCCCATTCATTCCAATGCTGATCTTTTCGAATAGTGTATATTACATTAACAAGGAAATCTCTGGTGTTGCTGGAGGTTTGATTCTTTCATAAACTGTAAATATGCCTGCTTTTGTAAAAAAGGTGCCTTAGGTTTTTGTAGAGCGTGTATATATGTCAGAAAAGTCTAAAGATTCCTGTTGTTACCTCTCATGGACATTATTGGTTGCTGAAAATAAAATACCAAAATGGAATACTAATTTTCACACGACTGAAACTAAATTTCCAGGCCCGAGTCAGAAGTTTGCATTAAGGGGTTCGGATTTTGAAGACGCAAAAAGCCACACCTAGTTTTGTTTCCTCGTTAATTCTTCTATAATTAAAAAAACAAAAACAAAAGATAACTGCACTAAGGCTAATTTGTTTTATGTATTCTACTTCAAAACTATAAGTTCATAAAACACTGTTGATATTCGAGAGAAAAGCAGTATTATTTTCGAGTAACCAGGCCTCTAACCACTACGGTGAGCTGTATATAAACAGTGCAATATTAATACGCCTTTTTCGTACTACAAGTTATTTAATAGTGTGACGTGTAAACTGCCCATTCAAAATGGAAAGGAAAAATTGCTATAACTTGTGAAATAGCACGGGATCAAAGTGAAATGCTATGGTAGCTAGTGAAATAGTAAGGGTAAGTGTGACAACATCATTCTTTAGTGCAGAAGCTCTACCAGTATTAGACGGACTTTTTTCAACAGATTAAGAGGAGCCATCCGTTAAAAGCAAACTTCCAGAGAAATTAGTACAGAGATAGTGACTGCACTATGATATTAATTAAAATGTGATAAATAAATAAATAAAATGATGAATAAAAATAAATGCAAGTACTTATGATCTATTTGAAATAAAAAGTGATCTTTGTTTGTTTCATAGATCTCCAGCGCTCTTTAGCTGCGTCATCTCTCCAACCCTTGACCAGCATAAGATGTGCAGGGTCTGTACTGCCTTTAGACTCCAACCACTCTAATGCAGTATCAAAAAGCCGCACATGCTTGTGATGGAGTTGCACTCCCCAAATGAGCTTCATCTTCATCTTCAGACTCTAATTCCTCTCTGTCATGCATCAAATCTGCCACAATTTCTTCCTCATTCATAATTTGATATCCTGGATCATTTTCATCTTCCATCAACCAGGTTCTTGGAAGTGACCAGTTAGAATCATTCTCAGCATAACCTAAGCTGTCAAAAAGCTCTTCAAATTCCGATACATCAGCTGAAACTTCTCTATGCTCATCACTGGCTACAACCTCTGCAGTGACACTATCAGAAACTGACTGCTGACTGACCGTCTCGCATTGTAAGAGTTTCTTCCAGCCACTGGCCAATGAAGATGATGATGCTTCATCCCAGCTGAGCAGACCAATAAACAACATCCTTTATTGTTATTTGTTACAAAACTTCTGGAATTGTTAATGAAGAAGATTCATTTTCAATAATCAAATGCTGCAACAGACGTTTCTTATAACGCTTTTTTAATGGTTCAAGAATACCTTGGTCCATTGGCGGAATAACCGATGTAGTATTCGCAGGCAAAAACATAGTGGTCACCTTTCCGTCAGTTGACTGTAGACAGTCCGTAGAAGGATGTGCTGGTGCATTGTCAACCAGCTATACAATTTTGTATTCTATGCCAGTATCACTGCAAAATTTCTTTACATAAGGAACAAAGAAATTATGAAACCACTCTTCAAAATTGCAGCCGTCATCCAAGCTTTTTTTGTGAAAAATAATTAACTGGCAACTTAGTCATGTCCATATTCTTAAAACATCGAGGCTTTTTACTGACATGAATAAATGCCAAAGGAAGTTTACATATCCCTGTAGCATTTGCACACCCAAGCAATGTAACCCTTTCCTTTGCTTTTTTTAAATTGGCAGCACGTTTTTCACCACTATGCGCTAAAGATTTTGATGGCATAAGCCTCCACCACAAGCCATTCTCATTTGCATTAAAAATTTGATTTAATGTGTAACCTTCAGATTCTATTTTAGAATGCAACTCGCTTTGAAAATATGCAGGAAAGATCAGCAGATAACAATTCTCCATGAAGTGCCTTAGACTTAATTCCATGTCTGAGACAAAATTTGTGCAGCCATCCTGAGCTGGCTTTAAATGAGTCTACATTCATGTCAGGATAAAGCATAGCATACAACTGAAGTGTCTTCTCTTTTAACACAGGACCTGAAACTGAAGCTCCCTTAGATCTCAGCTGAAGAAACCAGACATGACAAGCTTGATCTAGTTTCTCATAATTAGGATCTCTAACAATACATCTTTTTTTGGTTAGAGAGGGACACTCACTAGCAGAAACAAAACTTTCAATTTTCTCCCTTCCCTTCCAAATATCACTCACTGTAGACTTTGGAACATCAAACTGTCCAGCCACTAACCTCACTGACTTTCCTTTTTTAACTTCAGCTATTATTTCCAGCTTTCTTTCCAGAGTTAAAATGCTACGCTTGCGTTTAACTACCCAACACTGCAGGTCGTTGAGTTATTAGAAGAACTAGCATCACCTTTCAATGAGTTCTGAGAAGAACTAGCTGAAGTACCGCCAGTCAACGAGTTCTGAGAAGAACTAGCAGTAGACGCACTAACTACTTATCGATTTCCTAGCTCCATCTCCACGTACAACACCACCGCCAAATGAACTTGAAGTACGCACGCGAGAAAATATTTTTCCGATTTTACTCGTTTAATTTGATATGTTCACTAGCCACGCTGACGTCCCGTACCGTCAATCATTTTGGTCGCAGTGTCCGGTAGACAGAGATGTCCGTAACTTAGACGAACGGATAAGAGAGGTTCGAGTGTATCGGTATATCTCCCAGCTGTACTACCATGTGCTATTGGGCAGATGGACCAGATTTTGGGAAATAGAGTTTTATCGTTATTTCTGAGGAGGTAGCATAGGGTATGTGTGTGCACACACTCATGCTAGGGACTACTTGTGAGCCCTATAAGTAAGCCGTAAGCCTCAATTGGGAAGGTATGTGGTCCCTTTGTTTTATTTTCGTGTAGTTATGTTTGAGGTGATTGGAAGATTTTATGATCATGACCAGTGCATAACTGATTACGTGACATCTGTGTGACCTTTGAGTTGCTATTATGTAGGGTGAGAGGAATAACAGGAGACACATTGTGTTTATATGGCCTTAAAATGAAAGAAAAAAACAACAACAGGTTGCTGGTTTTATTATAAGTCATTATAGATATGGTACAGGTGAAGGCTTGACTTGGCTTATTACATATGGCATCATATGTATCAGTTGCATGGTAGTAGACTGTTCAGGATATTGACTGTTGTCACATGGTAATGGCACATGTATCAGTTCAGTGGTGTTGTGAGTGTTCTATTGAAAATCTTGTGTTGGACTTCCTAAGCCTTTTGCAGAGAGATTTGAGGGGCAGTAGTTTATGCTTTTATCACTTTCATTCATCTGTAATGTCCACCAGTGTTAATTTACTAATTTCTTGTCTGCTCACAAGCCTCAAGCATATGTGATGATAACCATTAGGCGTACCTGAGGTTCTGGTTGGCTTTGTGTTCCTGCATGTTTAGCTACTCCTTATGAAGATAACATTTACATCTACCAGTTTCATTGCTGGAGCAGTATTGATACTTGACTAGGAATAGCCAAGTAAATTATTATTCTTGTTGCCTGAGAAATGATTTTGTAGAAGCTAGCTAGTGCATAGTAGTGCTGATGGTTCATGAGTAGGTGCTTCAGTTATATATAGCTAGGGTTTTTTTGTTTGTTTTTTTGTTTTGTTTTTATTTTTGCTAAGCTCACCAATAGTTATTGAATATTTACTATTTGTGATGTAGGAGTCTAATTCAGTATGGATAATAAGCAACGAATTCGGAGGTCCGGGTATAAATGGAAGAATCCCCGGCATGCCCTTTGACCTCTAGCTCCTATTCAAATTAAAATAAAGTAGCTGCACAAAGAGAACCCTCCATTATACGTAGCTCACTATCCTTTCAAATCGATCCACACAATGTTTACAACAATTGCCCTAACTAAAAAACAGCTATATGTAATCATTTTTGCGAGTAATACTCAAGTCCATTTATCAATGCCTTGTGTATGTACCAAAGTATTTTTTGATTGAAGATGAACCCTCCGGATAGTATCTTGGAGAACTCTGACAGCACGCTGTATATCTTTTGCAGTTGAATTTAGCTGCGTCAATGGCAAACAGTACTCTTTCATCTCTATTTAGAGCCCGCTATTTGTTGTTGTTGTTTTTCCTTGATTTTTTTAATTTTTATTTTGTCTTCTGTTAAGATGCTCATGACTTTGTTTCCAAGCTTTTGTGTGCGCTAAGTTGCTGTAATACTACTAAAGGGGAGTCGGTGACAAAAACTGTCAGCGGCCATTTTCCACTTATCGCGAAATATGTCCCCGGCTACCCCCCTTTTATACGAGACCTTCATGTTTAAGAAACTAGTTAATAGTTGAAATATAGCTTGAGCTAGTATATTGTGGATCGTTTATTCACCTTATTTAGGCCAGATCTTTTGTTATTCCTGCAGTTACTTTCATTTTGTCTGGAAAAGTGGAATAGCATGTAACTGAGTGAAATAGCACATAAACTAAGTGGAAACTAAGTGAAAAACCATGGTAGCCAAGTGAAATAGTACGGGTGAGTGCGCACGCATGCAGCATTAATCTTGGAAACGTACAGTTCAAGTTGTTTTAGTTGGAGACAATGTCATTCTTCTTTACCACAGAAGCTCTACCCGTATTAGACAGAATGTTTTTCAGCAGATTAGAAGGGGCCGTAGGTTGAAAGCAAAGTTCCAGAGGAAGCTATTCCTGATAGTGAGTGAGTGATATAGTGTAGCTACAAGTGCAAATGAGTTAAAAACAAAACAAAAACTGACCTGACCTACTAGATAGCACGGGTAACCTGTGCAACTGGGGATCAATAGCACTCATAAAGCAATTGAAATAGCACTTGGCTTCGCCTCATGCTATTTCAATCGCGTTACTCGTACAATTAATCCCGAACAGAACGGTTTCCCATGCTATTACTCATACAGATGACTCCCTCAATTTCCATTATGCCCCCTTCAAATTAAAATTTTATTGATTTGCTCAAAATATTTCCCTGATTGTAAAATGTTAGCTCAATGGTAGACATAGAGGTTGTGAATAGAAGTGATCTAGCTTTACATAAGTGTAGATGAAGGTCCCCCACACAGTCACAAGATGTGAATCATCCTCAGAACTCCTTCCTTATTTTTCTTATATTGTGTGCAATTTTTGCATTGGAAATAAGTATAGGTTACATCATGAGGTAAAGGTAATTATGGGATTTACACAACCGAGAGCTGAAGGCCCGAGGATAGTGTAAGTTCCATACAGACCGTACCGGGTGCAGCCGACTGGTACCATGGCTTTAGGCCATAGGAAATGCAATCAATCGTAAATTTGATTGGACCGTTTAAAGAAGCTCGGGGCAAAAAATATATGCTGCCTATGAGGTATACATGAAATATATTCACCGCATTTGAGCAATTTGATTGGGCGGTTTTAACTTACTATGGTACAATATTATCTATATGCATAAGATTTTATTTTAAGTTTTAATTATCTCACTCTTTACTGTGGGAGCAGTTCTTGTTGTGTTTGGTTTCAAACAGTAGCTAGTTGTATTTGTGTAGTACTCCACCTCCCCAAGTGTGTGAAGGAATAATTTTTTTGGGTGGAGTTAGCAGCCTCACTTTATAAGAAATTGAGATTTTAAGATATAAAGTGCGAATTACTAATTTACTGAAAATTCAATGTGTTTCGCCACAACTTAGTATAGAAGCGAAATCTTGTCACTGACTGTAAGATATAATTGACTACCTAATATCTCTATGTGATGCAGAGATGACATGAGAATCATCAATGGAGGTTGCTAAGGACATGAATATTCAGAAGGCAAGCACACAATACTTGTGTTAGAGGCTACACGCTAAACTTCAGTGATAGGGCTGTCTGAATTGTGTATGTGTGTGCATGTGTTGTGTAACATGCTCAAGGAGCACATCATCCTTGTAGCAAGAGGGTTTCATTAGTATGAATTCAGTGAGTAGTCCATTGAAACCTGACTAGTGTAGTGGTTAAAAGTATGAATGAGTGGTTAATGTAACATCTATTAACACTTCCATTCAAAGATGTGATGCTGAATTGGGCACTATTACCTCAGAGCAAGCAGCTAAATTACCTCATCCAGGCAGAATCCACATTATTCTCATTCATAATGAAAGGCACTGAATAATAAAAGGGACTTCCTGTGTTAGCTAACCTTCAGTGTGCTCTTGAGGGGTTGCAGTAGTCATCTTGTCATTCGTTCATTCATTCACTCTGTCAACATCATGCGGCTGCTATATTCGTTACGCGGGTAAGTAAACGGAATGTCAATTATACTGGAAGTGACAATTCAAATATGTTTTCTCGATTTCTGGTTCAATTGCTTTGCTGAATACAGCCCAGTTCAACTGCCAGTTCTCTGCTTTGAAGGTTTTACCCTCCAGTATTTTTGCACCAAGTGGAGGTGAAGTGTAGCTTACTGATAGCTTAAAAAACTCAAATTTTTGCGTCATAAGGTCCCTTTTTCTAGACCCACTCACAATTACAGAAGGATAAAAATAAATTCATAGCAAAAAAATTCCATGAGGTTTTGTGGTATACTTACCACAACTTTCTGTGTACTCCACTTTGACAATTTCTACCCCAACCTTAGCTATTATCGCACTTATCCGAGCCTAGCTAGCCCTGTTCGACAAGTGTAGAGTTAAATTTTAATTGAAGATAAGAGATTGAACAATCGAAATAAAGCTATTTAACCTCTGCTAGACTGAGCTATTGACATTAATCACTATAAGTTATAGTCAAGATTTGCAGTAAACAACTAATTAACACCAAATGTGTAAATAAACAATTCAACGGTTCATTAAACATGAATGGTTGCTGTTGGCTACTGTTGTTTATCCTCACCAACGTCCTCCTGTCTGGACTGCTATCTTCAGCTCACCTGGGGGGGGGGGGGGGGGGGGCGGTCCCTGACATCCAGACTTAACTTTTATTTGTCTAAATCCGATAAAAAAAACATCTACTATTATTAACCCCAGAGTCGCATGTGCGTGAGGATTACAGTAGTCTGTTCACTCATTCATTCTGTCTGTCTGTCAACAACATGTCTCCAAACTGGCAGCCATTCAGGTATCAATGATAGTATTAAACTGCACCAATCTACAAAGTCCCTTAAAATTTCAGAAATTTCATTTTGGACTATTCTCCAGAAAAAAACTATTCTCTTTTGAGCCTTGCATGGTAGCTTACTATTTTTTACACGTAGTTTTCAATAAACTTAGCCGTTTTTTTTTTTATTAGAGTTTAGTTTATTTTTTTAGAGTAGAGTGGATGTGCTGACGGTTCACACCTATAGGTGTTCTAGTTTATTTGGTTCTCAAATATTGGATCATCCAAATCTTAGGGAAAGGGTGCTCGCACACTTCCCACGCACCTCCGACGCGTAATTGAGTCTGATTGCTAGGGAAGAATTGTTCTTTTTCTGTTGTATTTAAATTGTCTTCTGCAAGTAGGACTTACTAATACCATTGAAGTCTACATGCCTGAATTCATAAGTAACAAGTGGCCGCTTCAAGAGATATGACCCTCCTACCTTCTCATACTACAGCGATAACTCCTCCGCCAGCATCGCACCTAGAGCGGCGATACTTCGCCTACTACTTCTCGGACCCGTTGCCTACAATAATTTCGTTCTATTTTTTCTCTATTCAATATTGCTTTTTACTTATGGTATGTGCACGCTTTATTAGATCTATATTTTTGTGAAACAAAAAATTGTAACGAACATTTTGCTGACTAGACTCTGGTTGGGCTCTGTTCCAAATTTGAAGTCATTTCCATTCCCCATTCATAAAATAAAGTCCAAAGTAGTGTACAGAACAAAAATTAAAACTACGCTAACATTAATTCCAGACTATAGCCTCTTTAAGAGGTCTGCAGTTGGAAGCTATAAGAAGTGTTGCTTAGCAGCAAGATACAGTTGTTGCTTTGCTTATGGGCCATTATATATATATATATATATATATACCATGGTACCTTAGGTTTTTGACAACCTTAATTAAAAGATGAGTAATTCTAGCCAAGAATCAACATCCGTGTTATTAAAATCAAGACAAGCAGGATCTCCCAGCGTAGTTTTGCATAAGCAACATTTCTCCATGGCAACACAGAACAAGCTCTGCCTACTGATCTGAAGAGTTCACACGCCTTAAAAATGTTAACGATATACACCTACACTAATTGAACTACAGTTAACCACTTGCTGACTAAGCAAGAACAAACTTCTCAACATCAGTCTATACCAGACTATTTTCTCACATTAAGATTGGTAAAGGGTCTGGCTACGTGAGGATACCCTTACTTTGAAGTTTGGTTAAGTAATTCTAAGCTGTCTAGCTACAATAAGTTGTGTGCAATGATATTCTCTATTAGATAAAATAATAACTAAACAGAACTGGCTGGTAATAAAAACAGCAAAATAACAATATAATCATTTTTGTAGGCATTGGATGAATTATTAGACCCACTAGTTTATATACTGTGTCTGTACCCAGTGGCAATATGGCCAGCATCACACTGGCACCAGTGCTCCTCCCCTGGGTCTGCCTCACATCTTGTTTTAACAAACTTGATGTTTGGTAGAGTAATGCCTTGACAGTTTCTCTCTTGGGATGTCTCGTCTCGATGAGCCTCCACTGTGAAGCTGGGGAAGTACTGAGGATTATATTTGCAAGAGTATGACCACTTGCACTCCTCCGTATCTTTCTGGCTCAAGCGAATATTCTGTAGTAAATATTCGCATCGTTTTTGAGAGGTTGTCAACACAGAGCTTGAATTCAACTCATTGTACAAGGAGTTAGCTTGTGGAGCATTTGAATCAGTAATGAGGCCAGAAAAGAACAAGTCAAACACACTGAAGAAGGGATATGGAGCCACTTGAGAGAGAGTAGACCCATAGTTTACATCGTAAGCTTCCACAAGGGCTTCACTTAGAGATGTGCAGTTAGTAGTAGACAGAGACCTGCATCTATCTCTCTGACTGTGGCAGCTTGTATCAATGTAGTCTAAGCTTTGAATGGGAGAAAGATTAATAAAGTCCAACCAAGTGAGCATAAGAAGTAAAACTTGAAGAAGTATGTAGGACTTCATTTTTCGTTCTTCGTACAATAAAAATATTACAATTTGAGACTGTTCAACTTTTGATATGAAAGCATGAGCTCAAATTAGTTTCTTTTATACTAATAGAAGAAAAAAACATTATCCATTTTTACCACTTGCATTTTGCAAACTGTTCCTCCAGTTACCAAGATCACTGCAATATGGATTGTCTCAATTAGTTCTACAACACTTTGGGAATATCATTGCAGCATGTTTAGATTTTAAGAACCCACGGTGTAACAATTTCTGAAGTGCTTGAAATATAATGATGCTCCATTGTAGCTTGAGCCTAGAAGCATCTGTGCAGAGTGAATATCTGATATGTTGTTACCTATTGTAAACTGTGATCGTATCTTTGTTTGAAAATGACCCTCCTCAGCTTCATGACATCAGCCATGTGGTAGTTTTTTCTCCTCTCTGGCAACCACCATTCCATATCTGATGTGCACAGTTTGTCATTTTAGAAATTGTGTTATAAACCCTTCCATCATTCCATGCTATTGATCCAGTTTATGATAATGCAGTCAATGGTAAGACAAAAAATAGTACACAACTCTCCTAATACTACATCAATCAAATGATTAGGTAAAGTATCATTTTCATACCACACGATAAGGGTGGTAGCAGCTAATAAAGTCTGACTTTCAATAAAATAAACTTGTTAGTGCCTGCAGGTATACAGTATACCACTAGCCTCAATTCTGTGACAATGAGAGTGGTCTTGTAATGCATAGCAACATAAGGTACTGTGCATTACAATTATAGTGCTTAAATTTAATAATTATAAGTTCTAACCATTGAAATGAATACACATTCTGAAGAGTTTTTCATTAGTGGTTAACAACAGAAGAAAACACAAAATGAAATGAAAACTTAAAACAAAACGAAGGGATGCTGACTGTTCCAATTTCTCATGAAACACAATAAACATTAACTTCCCAGAAAAATACTATTTTATTGTTAAATCATGATCATAGTGATAATTTAAAATGCCATGGAGAGATATAAGAAGTGCAGAACTATTAGGAAAACTGTGGGCAACCATAAAAATAAAAATAAAAAACAAGGAATCCAAGTTATTTATTTTTATAAAACCCAAATATCCTTTTTATTTTCAGAGTCTCAAAATATTTCCTTACATCTTAATATTTCTAATTTGAATTATATCTTTCTCAATAATAGGTAGCCAGAATGACACCAAAAAATGTAGTACACAATTATCCAACCCTTGCCGGTATCCTTGATTAGTCAATTAATCACATATTTATTAAATCAATTTGGCTAAACTTCTTCCACCAGTACGTTTTTAAATGCTACACTATTCTGAAATACCTTGTACCCCTCGGTTAGACAATGAAAGCCACACCACTGTTATCTCCTGATTTAAAGGAAGTAGGAAGGAAGAACTATCTGCAAGCATTGCGCAACTACTTCACCTGATTCCAGCTGTTACTAGCAGCAGGTGGGTAGAGGATGTTGCCCAGGGAATTACCACCATCCCAAGGTCTACTAAACTTAGCTGTAAGTGAAGTTTTTCGTGGCTAAATATTTCAAGCACAAATATATTCATTCAGATTTACCAACTGGGTATGTGCCTTTTGTTAAATTTTCCATCAAAGTATTTCCAGAAGTGTACATAAAATAATGTATACAAATCGTATCCAATAGTATATAAATAGCATAATAGTGTAGCTATCAGAAAGTAAGTAGCATGATAAAGATAATTATGACAAATGTTCCATTCATTGTGCTTATGCAACACCATTATTGCACTCTTCCTCAATACTTGCTTTTTTGTTTCAATGGAAATTAAAAATAATTAGTACTTATAGCATTAAAGCCGCCATCGACAGATGTGAATGTAGCCTCGTCAAGTATATAGAAAATGTCTCAAATAATACTTGAGTGGTCAGCTAATCATGTGCTGAATTGCCATATGGATAGGATTGTCCATTTTTAACCACAGAAGTTTTATTTAGCTATGCCATGAGTTACACAATATTAGCTGACATGCTCAATTACATCAAGTCCCTTTACCGATGTAAAACCAACAGCACATTATGTAAAATTTTGCATCCTATAATGTTTTGAATACATTTCATAAAAAACATTGCATTTTATATATACAATGAAAAAGCTGATTATGTAAGGGGTGTTTAAATCAAACAAACACAGATAGTTTTAAATCTATTTTTTTGACATATCACTTAAGCCTTTTCTTCAGTTTGTTTCTGCTTAAAAGAAAAATTGTGTAATTCCAATCTATATAATGAGAAATCCCTCCTCTTATTATCTGTATCTATTGCACTGAATTGGGAGGAGAGAAAATTTTATGTATATACCATGAAAGCAGATGTTACAACACCTTAGCCCTATTCTAATTGATATAAAAAAACAGACTGAATCAGCAATAACATAATTGAGCCAACTATTTATAAAGTTGTCATAGCTGAAGACTTTCAAAAATGAGACTTCCAACGCTTTCTTCGCTTCAGGTCTTGCTACTGTGCTTTGTGCAGCTAAACTTGACATCTTCATCTCCCATCCATTCTGTGCACAGCCAAGACTACATAGATACAAGCTGCCACAGTCAGAGAGATAGATGCAGGTTTCTGTCTACTACTAACTGCACATCTCTAAGCGAAGCCCTTGTGGAAGTTTACGATGTCAACTATGGGTCTACTCTCTCTCAAGTGACTCCATATCCCTTCTTCAGTGTGTTTGACTTGTTCTTTTCTGGCCTCATTACTGATTCAAATGCTCCACAAGCTAACTCCATGTACAATGAGTTGAATTCAAGCTCTGTGTTGACAACCTCTCAAAAACGATGCGAATATTTACTACAGAATATTCGCTTGAGCCAGAAAGATACGGAGGAGTGCAAGTGGTCATACTCTTGCAAATATAATCCTCACTACTTCCCCAGCTTCACAGTGGAGGCTCATCGAGACGAGACATCCCAAGAGAGAAACTGTCAAGGCATTACTCTACCAAACATCAAGTTTGTTAAAACAAGATGTGAGGCAGACCCAGGGGAGGAGCACTGGTGCCAGTGTGATGCAGGCCATATTGCCACTGGGTACAGACATCAAACACTTGCTCAATGAGTATGAAGGAATTATACATTGTTTTTGATAGATTATATACTATTATATCATTATATCACTTATTATATTGCTTTGCCCTAGTCAATTATCTAGTATGATCAAATATCATTTAAAAAAACACAAAAAACTATCTAAACCTGGTATCCAATTTGGAATAGCACACATTATTTAGACAAACACTTACATAATGTATTATTTAAAATAGATCTATTAATTGCAGGGGTGATAAGGAAGTCTACTTAGAATAAAATGTAGATATTAGCATATGTACAACAAGCTAAAATATTTTTAGCACATGTATTCATGTCCTAATAGACAACAATTTGTCAGAGTTGTAGAACAACATGCTTGTGCTTTATAATGTCTTCTATACCATATTGGAATGGACTAACACGTATTATACACAAGAGTTGGAAATACCGCAAAAGTATGATTACAATTTTTATGTCAAAAAGAAGTCACAAGTAAGCTGCAGCTTGAATAAATGTAATCACTACACTTATAGATTCAAACACATGGCCACTTTCAATTAAAGGCAACTGATTTCATTTTATTTAGCATTCTATAAAATTAATAATTCAGTTTGTAGCTCAATAAAACATACACAAACAGGTACAGGATTTTAATGAGAACATTTGATGGTTTACTTTAGAGCTTAAACTTTAATATTGTGCTGTTAAGAAGCAGAAGTTTAACAAAACAAACTGAGGACTCTAGTCAATAGTACAAACAGAATCAAGACATTATGTAGCATTACTTATTGTCTTTAAAAAAACTCATCAATTAGTGGCAAGAAATTGTTTCATTGACTGCATGAATTTATATGTGTCAGCTAACACATATATATACACTGATATTAGAGAAATAATACATAAAGCTGGTTATAGAGTCTAATTAATTTCGAAATGCCAGGGGAGATGGAGCAAGACACAATCAAACTAATACAAAACAGCTGTTCCTTATAATTATTACCTGTAATGCAAAAAGGTAACCAAAAGGTCACTAAAATGAATGACCTCGATCATTGAAATTAGGAGAGAAAAAAAAAGGTGAATAATAACAACTTAATTTCCTGTTCCTATTCCTCTATTCGCTTCAATTTGAATTTGGTTGCAAGTTGTGGTGAATAGTTTATTTTCAGACTGGATGTGTTGAAACACATAATGTTAAAATTCTCTCCTCCTATCATCTACCTCTATTGCACTGAATTTTGAGGAGAGGACTCATACCAATATGCAATACAAGTATTACAATAACCTTCTTTTTGTTTTTATCTGATTAAAAATGGCTCTACTAAGTGTCCACTTTTTCAACACCTAACTAGTCACAACTGAAAAACTACTCTATTCTAAAATATTAAGTACTTCCTGTGCTTATCATTTCAAGGCTATCAAAACTTGACTTCCTGCTCTCCAATCTACCTACATAGTCTATAGACAACATTGGCCATAGTCAGAGAAATAGCTGCAAGTTTCTGTCTGCTACTAACTGAACGTCTTTAAATGAAATCATATTGATATAAACTATGTAAACTAAGATACCACTTGGTGCATGGTGAAAAGAAGTTACAGCTAAACAGGAGAGGATAAAATCATCACTACAGCAATAGATTTAGTTTTAATTGATGATTACGGGCAACAGTTTTTTTCATCAATTAAGCATTCTCTAAACAAAAAAAAGGTTTGCCCCTTAAATAAAATATGTACTAATAGGTTGTTTAAGAAAACACTTGTTATTGTTTCCTGTTCCTATTCCTCTATTTGCTTGGTTGCAGGTTGTGGTGAATAATTTATTTCCAGACTGGATGTGTTAAAATACTACGTTAGAATTCCCTCGTCCTATTTTCTGCATCTATTGCACTGAAATACATGGGGGCAGAGGGAACTCATACAAACTTACAAAGACAGATGTTGTGATACCCTTTCCTTTTCTATCAAATTATAAATAAAATACTAGCTCGTATATTGTCAACACCAACCAGCTGTCAAAGCAGAAAAGATCTCTCTTCTATAATATGAAGTACTTTCTGAACTTATCACCTCAAAGCTATCTTCTGTGCCTTTAGACTCGACATCTCTTCTCCAGTCTACTCTACAAGTCTAGATTACAGTGATAAAGCTGCCACAGTCAGAGAGGTAGCTGCAGGCTCCTGCCTCTTACTCATCTCTAAGTGAAGCCCTAGTGAAAATTTATAATATAAACTATGGGTCTACTCTGTCTCAAGTGGCTCCTTATCTTCTTCAGTGTCTTTGACTTGTTCATTTCTGGCCTCATTACTGATAGAAATACTTCACAAGCTTTCCTTCTACAATGTGTTGAATACAAGCCCTGTATGGACGACCTCTTGAAAAGGATGCAATTATCTGTTGCAGAATAAAATTTGCTCAGCTAGAAAGCTAAGGAGGAGAAAAAGTGGTCATATTTTTGTAAATGTAATCCTCACTACTTCCCCAGCTTCACAGTGGAGGCTCACCGAGACGAGACATCCCAAGAGAGAAACTGTCAAGGCATTACTCTACCGAACATCAACTTTGTTAAAACAAGATGGAGGCAGACCCAGGGGAGGAGCACTGGTGCCAGTGTGATGCAGGCCTTACCACTGGGTACAGACATCAAATACTGGACTGATATTATAAAACAAATAAAAATTATTTCAAAGATAAATTGTAATTTTGTTTGTCAGAATACTCTAATAATCTTATCATGTGTAAGAAGTGGTGACAACCACTTGATTTAACTGAGACTTAACATCACATATAATTGTTGTAGTAGTGTTAACGAGTATTGTCAATAGCAGAATACCAAAAGATGTTTATCTGAGCTCTTAAAAATTAATCAGATACCTAATCATAAATTATTATTAATAGAACTTATTGATCGTAATGAATGATATACTTTGCACTAAATAATAAATATGAATTTGCTTCAATGCTCTTTTCAATAAATTATCTCCCATAGTCATAATTATAATGAAGATAAGATTTAAAAGCCAATATAAATTATATAATATATAATAATATATCAGTTCCAACAAAATTTTACTCCTTATTCATGTTTTAATATTTGCAGTAAAAATAATCAGAAGATTGTTTGTCTTTTAAATAATAAATTCAATTAAAATGACATAATTTATTAGTTTGAATGGATCAATTTGAAACATAAATACATCTTTGAAATTAGCAATGTGATGATATCTGACCAATGATGAGTACATTAATTCCATTATAGTGTACACACTTTTGTTTGAATGCCAATTAATTATCTGATGTTTGATGTCTGTACCCAGTGGTAATATGACCTGCATCACACTGGCACCAGTGCTCCTCCCCTGGGTCTGCCTCACATCTTGTTTTAACAAACTTGATGTTCGGCAGAGTAATGCCTTGACAGTTTCTCTCTTGGGATGTCTCGTTTCGATGAGCCTCCACAGTGAAGCTGGGGAAGTAGTGAGGATTATATTTGCAAGAGTATGACCACTTGCACTCCTCTGTATCTTTCTGGCTCAATCGAATATTTTGTAGCAAATATTCACATCGTTTTCGAGAGGGCGTCAATACAGAACTTGTTATCAACTCATCATACAATGAGTTAGCTCGTGGAGCATTTGAATCAGTAATGAGGCCAGAAAAGAACAAGTCAAACACACTGAAGAAAGGATATGGAGCCACTTGAGAGAGAGTAGACCCACGGTTTACATTGTAAGATTTCACAAGGGCTTCAGTTAGAGATGTGCAGTTAGTAGTAGACAGAGACCTGCATCTATCTCTCTGACTGTGGCAGCTTGTATCAATGTAGTCTGGGATTTGCGTAGAGTACATAGGTAAGGAGGACATCAAGTCTAACTGTGCAAAACACAGCAGAAAGACTGGAAGAGAAGGGCAAAAAAAGAACTTCATATTCTTGAAGATAGTGCTGTCTTTGCTGTGGCGACTTGCTAATGCTGATTTGTCGCTAGCTAAATTCACCAGTTTAATTTATACTAAATAATGTAAAGAAGTGTTGTAACATCTGTCATTGCATGTTCGTACGAGTTTCCTCTCCTTCGACTTCTTTTCGTACAAAGGGAATTCAAACATATTTCGACACTTCCAGACTGGAAATAAACTATTCCCCACAATCTGTGACCACCAAATTCAAGAGAATTGCAAGACACAGGAAGTATTTTTGCCAATATTTTCAATGATTGGTGTTGTTTGACTTTCAAATGTAAATATTTTCTACGGTGACTTATTTGTCTCAACAATATCCTTAACCATGAGGTACCAGACATTGTGTGGAGGACTGACAGATCATTGTACTGGCACTAAGAAATCATCTATCAGATCAGATATCATTTAGCTTGTTTTTATTAGCAACAAGATAACTACACATGTACTTTTTCCCCCAATACACAATAAAAGGGGAATTGTTATTGCATTTTGGATATACTTCATGTCATTCATTGCTTCATAGAATTTCCTATCAGATTTGTGGAATCTACTAGGTATGCCCAAATACCTCACACTAAGCCAAAATATTTGACATTCTCACTCATTTATTTATAATACATTCCCAGAAAAAAGTAGGTACAATAATATGGCCTATAATTCTACTTACGTTTAGGTATAAACTAACTTAGAGCACGTTTGAGACATTATTGGAATGTAGCATAAAGTTTTAACCCCTTAGAGGTGGGTTGCCTATTGGTGGCTGTGCCTCAGTGTTTAAAGTATCTGTTAGGCTGGTGTTTCTGGGTTTGATCATAAGAGCCAATCTTTCGTGTTATTGAACATGCTAGTAAAAGAAAGGGGATATATTATGTCTGGGCTACGAGCCCCGACTCTCCAGCTGAAGAGATGCCCAAGACTGTGCCCCAAGATGAATAACAACGAAGCCTAACTCTAACAATCCTATGCGCACACAGTTAAACCAACCCTTTACCCATTAACCTCATATAATCATATTCATACAACCTCAAACCAGCCCCCCTCGTTGCAAGCACCACAGAGTGCCAGCTATAGGGGTTGTGAGTAAACTGCGGCAGAGGACTAGAACGCAGTTCTGGTCTTCGGGATAAGCTCCACCCAGTGCTAGGACCCAGTCGCTCGAGGGAGTTACGTCCCCCGAACATATTAAATGAATGTAATCGCTAAAAACAGGTGGTTTATATTCATATATATATATATATGTATACTAGATGTTCTTTAGCACAAATGGCGAGCGAGCCTATGCACAGGTAACTCCAACAACAAGGTAAAACAGTTCTAAATTTCCAACACATTAATAATAATAATAATTAAAAGTCAATGGGTAAATGGTTATAGTATTATTATTATTATTATTATTATTATAACTTTACAACCACTATATAACAAAGAGAATTAAAAGAGATGAAATGTGATATGATGGGTGGATGAAGGACAAACTCTATGTACAAGAGAGCAGCCTAGTTAGCTAAAAGAAAAGAAAAGGGATATAAATGATAATAAAACAGCTAAGTGTGAGAGGGGAGTGATACATTAATAAAGTGACTGTGACATCTGGAGCAAGGACATAAACAACAAAATGTGCAGGAATTGTCTGAATCAAAGTGTGCAATAAATAGATCCCAAAATTTTTGCTTGAGAGAACGTTTAATATAAGTGAAGGACAATGAAAGATCAATAGGTGAGAATGTGTTCCATAGTAGAGATATGCGATTAAAATATTGATGTCGTCATGTAGTGGAGGTGCGTTGGAACTTAATTTCTAATTTACGATTAGATGAAGATCTTGCGGACCCAGAATGAAAAGTGACATGATTAAATACATTAAATGAATCAGACGGATTCTTAAGACATTTAACCAAAAATAATAGGTCTAGTAATTGTAAGTAGTACATTAGTGGTAAAATATTGAGATGAATAAGTCTTAATTTGTAAGAAATATTATAATTATTTAAAATGTATTTAGTTGCACGCATCTATTGCACTGAAATACATGGGGGCAGAGGGAACTCATACAAACTTACAAAGACAGATGTTGTGATACCCTTTCCTTCTCTATCAAATTATAAATAAAATATACTAGCTCGTTTATTGTCAACACCAACCAGCTGTCAAAGCAGAAAAGATCTCTCTTCTATAATATGAAGCACTTTCTGAACATATCACCTCAAAGCTATCTTCTGTGCCTTTAGACTCGACATCTCTTCTCCAGTCTACTCTACAAGTCTAGACTACAGCGATAAAGCTGCCACAGTCAGAGAGGTAGCTGCAGGTTCCTGCCTCTTACTCATCTCTAAGTGAAGCCCTTGTGAAAATTTATAACATAAACTATGGGTCTACTCTGTCTCAAGTGGCTCCTTATCTTCTTCACTGTCTTTAACTTGTTCTTTTCTGGCCTCATTACTGATAGAAATACTTCACAAGCTCTCCTTCTACAATGTGTTGAATACAAGCCCTGTATGGACGACCTCTTGAAAAGGATGCAATTATCTGTTGCAGAATAAAATTTGCACAGCTAGAAAGACAAGGAGGAGAAAACGTGGTCATTTTTTGTAAATATAATCCTCACTGCTTCCCCAGCTTCACAGTGGAGGCTCATCGAGAAGAGACATCCCAAGAGAGAAACTGTCAAGGCATTACTCTACCGAACATCAAGTTTGTTAAAACAAGATGTAGGCAGACCCAGGGGAGGAGCACTGGTGCCAGTGTGATGCAGGCCTTACCACTATGTACAAACATCAAATACTGGACTGATATTATAAAACAAATACAAATTCTTTTAAAGATAAATTGTAAATTAAGTATCATAATTTTGTTTGTCATAATACTCTAATAATCTTATCATGTGTAAGAACTGGTAAGAAAATGTATTAGCGGGGAAAAGTCTGATATAGTTCTTAGCAACCATAATTATGGTGGAAGGCAGATCAAAGCAAAATGGAATAATGAAGAGTTTGGGTACTTTAATACAATTACTAAGATTGCTAACGCTATACTTTGCTCGTTGTTTATGTTTGGGCTAAAAAATAGTTATAAACCAAAATCATTAGGTTTGTATTTCGATTTATTAATCGCATACAAACCTCAATTTTGGTTTATAACTATAACATATAATACTATATCAGTTCCAACAAAATTTTACTCTTTATTCATGTTTTGATATTTGCAGTAAAAATAATCAGAAGATTGTTTGTTTGTTTTTTAAATAATAAATTCAATTAAAATGACATAATTTATTAGTTTGAATGGATCAATTTGAAGCATAAATACATCTTTGAAATTAGCAATGTGATGATATCTGACCAATGATGAGTACATTAAATCCATTATAGTGTACACGCTTTTGTTTGAATACCAATTAATTATCTGATGTTTGATGTCTGTACGCAGTGGTAATATGGCCTGCATCACACTGGCACCAGTGCTCCTCCCCTGGGTCTGCCTCACATCTTGTTTTAACAAACTTGATGTTCGGTAGAGTAATGCCTTGACAGTTTCTCTCTTGGGATGTCTCGTCTCGATGAGCATCCACTGTGAAGCTGGGAAAGTAGTGAGGATTATATTTGCAAGAGTATGACCACTTGCACTCCTCTGTATCTTTCTGGCTCAAGCGAATATTATGTAGCAAATATTCACATCGTTTTCGAGAGGGCGTCAATACAGATGATCTATATAATGAGAAATCCCTCCTCTTATTATCTGAATCTATTGCACTGAATTGGGAGGAGAGAAATTTTTATGTATATACTATGACAGCAGATGTTACAACACCATAGCCCTGTTCTAATTGATATAAAAAAACAGACTGAATCGGCAATAACATATTGAGCCAACTAAGTTGTCACAGCTGAAGACTTTCAAAAATGAGACTTCCAACACTTTCTTCGCTTTAGGTCTTGCTACTGTGTTTTGTGCAGCTAAACTTGACATCTTCATCTCCCATCCATTCTGTGCACAGCCTTGACTACATAAATACAAGCTGCCACAGTCAGTGCCAGTGTGATGCAGGCCATATTGAACCATTATATCACTTATTATAGTTGCTTTGCCCTAGTCAATTATCTAGTATGATCAAATATCATTTAAAAAACACAAAAAACTATCTAAACCTGGTATCCAATTTGGAATAGCACACATTATTTAGACAAACACTTACATAAAGTATTATTTAAAATAGATCTAATAATTGCAGGGGTGATAAAGAAGTCTACTTAGAATAAGATGTAGATATTAGCATATGTACAACAAGCTAATTTTTTTTTAGCACATGTATTCATGTCCTAATAGACAATAATTCATCAGAGTTGTAGAACAACATGCTTGTGCTTTATAATGTCTTCTATAGCATATTGGAATGCACTAACATGTATTATACACAAGAGTTGGAAATTCCGCAAAAGTATGATTAAAATTTTTATGTCAAAAAGAAGTCACAAGTAAGCTGCAGCTTGAATAAATGTAATCACTACACTTATAGATTCATATACATCACCACTTTCAATTAAAGGCAACTGATTTCATTTTATTTAATTAGCATTCTATAAAATTAATAATTCAGTTTGTAGCTCAATAAAACATACACAAACAGGTACAGGATTTTAATGAGAACATTTGATGGTTTACTTTAGAGCTTAAACTTTAATATTGTGCTGTTAAGAAGCAGAAGTTTAACAAAACAAACTGAGGACTCTAGTCAATAGTACAAACAGAATCAAGACATTATGTAGCATTACTTATTGTCTTTAAAAACTCATCAATTAGTGGCAATAAATTGTTTCATTGACTGCATGAATTTATATGTGTCAGCTAACACATAATATAAACACTGATATTAGAGAAATAATACATATAAAGCTGGTTATAGAGTCTAATTAATTTCGAAATGCCAGGGGAGATGGAGCAAGACACAATCAAACTAATACAAAGCAGCTGTTCCTTATAATCACTACCTGTAATGCTAAAAGGTAACCAAAAGGTCACTAAAATGAATGACCTCGATCATTGAAATTAGGAGAGAAAAAAAAAGGGCGAATAATAACAACTTAATTTCCTGTTCCTGTTCCTCTATTCGCTTCAATTTGAATTTGGTTGCAAGTTGTGGTGAATAGTTTATTTTCAGACTGGATGTGTTGAAATACATATGTTAAAATTCCCTCCTCCTATCTTCTACATCTATTGCACTGAATTTGGAGGAGAGGAACTCATACCAACATGCAATACAAGTACTACAATAACCTTCTTTTGTTTCTATCTGATTAAAAAATTGGCTTTACCAAGTGTCCACTTTTTCAACACCAAACTAGTCACAACTGAAAAATTACTCTTTTCTAAAATATTAAGAACTTCCTGTGCTTATCATTTCAAGGCTATCAAACTTGACTTCCTGCTCTCCAATCTACCTACATAGTCTATAGACAACATTGGCCATAGTCAGAGAGATAGCTGCAAGTTTCTGTCTGCTACTAACTGAACGTCTTTAACCGATTATCGGCCGTATTTAATTGTCAAGCCGCATACGCGGGTCGCCGAATTCTTTTCAGCCGGAAATGGCCCTTACAAAGATGCGCTATAAAAAAAAGCTCTGTAGCAAGAAAACTATCGCCAGCAGCTTCTTGGAATGTATAGATCGCCGGTAGCTAATGGTCCGCTCTCGCTATTTATGAGAGTTCAGAGTCCCCTGTTATTGCTAGATAGCTTGAGGGAAACGAAACGCATGAAGGCCCTTTGAAACTGCTGTTTTTAAGTTGCCATGGGATAATGGCCAGATGTCAAACGCTAGTTAAATCTTCTTTTGTGATGTATAAACCCAACAAGCTATGGTATAAGGTAAGTTTATTATTATGTTAGTACTAGTTATTATATATTAGAGGTATTATTAAGTTTATATAAAATGAAGGAATTTGTTACTGCAACTCCAAATAAGAAGTGAGCAATATATCTATAAAACTTTCGACTTTTGAAGTTGGATTGATAGTAGCCACGAAGTTGGTCACCTCGATCCACTCCTCCCATATACTTGTTGTAGTCAACCACTGCCTAGACAAGAAACTTTTTTGCGGCTTCCATCCTTCTGGCGACAAAGAACGGTACCAGTCATCGTGGGATCACATCCTCTTTCGATCCAGCCATGCTGATGCTATGATATTATCAGATTGCACTGTGTTATTGTCACCCCTATTATGTGTATAAAAAGTGAATAAATAAAGTTCTAAATGAATTATTGATTACCTTTGTTTCAACCGTGGATTTTTCAATTCATCTGGAAACCCCAACCTGTTCCTTCTAGCTGTACCACACCCATAAATTTGGATGTATTCCAAATCACAGAGAAGTTTCTTGGAAGTAAAAAAATTATCAAAATAAACATGATGCCACTTTCCATAGAAATCTTTCGATAAATCTTTTACTGCATGAGCTCCCAGCCCTCGCTCTACATGTACTTTGTGACCTGTATAAACTTCCAAACGACTGAAGTACCCATTGCTACTATCACCTAATACCCAAACTTTTATCCCCCTCTTGATAGGCTTTTTAGGCATGTATTGTTTTAGGCTGGACCTTCCTTGAAATTTTATCATTGCCTCATCAACAGCAAGATGTTTGGACGGATTGTATAGTTCAGCACAGCGAGACTGTATGTGCTCCAGTAGTGGCCTAACTTTACCAAGTCTGTCATATCTTGGTGATTCTCGTGGAGCTAAATGAGTTGTCAGCAAAATGAAGGTATCGACTGATCTCTCTATATCTTCTTCTTGAAATTTTGTCAGCGATGGGAGAATAGTGATATACTGGACTTTGCTTCCAATAATCATTAACTGATGGCAATTTAGTCAACCCCATGAGAATAGTGAATCCAAGGAATGCCTTGATATCAGCGACATCGATGTTTCCAACTATTAAACTGTTCTGGATTCATAACTTCTTTGGCGTATCGATTGGACTCCATCACGATCTTCGTCAAACATTCTGCTGTATACAATAGCTGAAAAATTTCCAATTCTGTATCTGGAATGTTCACTGTTGGACCAACTGCGGATGAATATGATATTTTCGAGAGACTGCAACCATTCTGTATCAAAAGAAGATGGCTTTGAGGCTACTGAAGGAGTGTGAGGTGGTGTAACTTCGTATGAAGAACCAGCTTCTTGTGATTCCAATGCACCATTCCAAATATTTTGTGATTCATGCTCTAAAATTATTTTTTGAAAATTTATTTTTTACATTTTAATTAAATAAAATTATTATCATATTTACCATACATATCTGTCTCCACACACTCTAAATTTTCTTCAACACTTTCTATATCTTCCTCTGCACTCTCCCCTTCATCCCCACTCTCTAAATCTCCTTCTGTACACTCAAACTCTTCATTACTACCATCTACTATTGGTTCATTTAGGTCATCATAAACAGGTTCCTCATTATCAACCACAAAAGAAAGTACTTTTTTAGTGGAGAACACTCTTGATGCCATTTGAACCTTCATTAAATAATTAAAAAATTTGTATTGTAACAATTCTTTCTTGGGACATATTCAATTTTTTTTAAATAAAACCATATTTTCAACCCCAAAAATCTCAATAAAGTTCTATACAACCCCCCCACATAGATATACTGATAAGATACTTACACCACTATAGAAACCACAGAGACTGTAGACTCTTAGCTGTACCCAGGTAGTAAGCAGCTGTGCTTGGAAACTAATTATGTACCTGCTTTCTCATACCCTAAATCCGTACCCTAAATCCGGTATTTGGCGTTTCATGTGCAGTGTGTACCCAATATCTGGTATTTGCCTGTGGTTATGTATGTGTCTCTACGACATCCTAATTGATGCTTATATTTGAACCATAGCATACCCTGCCTTATATTCCCTTATGAGGTATAATCTGTGTAAGCACACACACACACACACACACAATACTTATTACATGATCCAGAATGTGATATGGCGAAATGTTTCAGGAGCGTGCTAATTTATTTTCATGAGCCAGAGGTGAATGAAAATAAAGCCTGAGAGTGAAATATCTAGCCATATCACTCTGACAGAGTGTAATAAGTAGTTTATTACACACTAGATATATTCACTGCTGTAGTTAGTACTACAGGACTAGTAACTCACAGGTAAAGTTGGTTGTTGGGGCTATCCACACCTCCACCTGATACTTTAACAGCTGCTCTAACCCAGTGAGTACTCTACACAAGAGGAAGGTAGCTGAAAAAAGCTGGAAATGAGACAAGTTTGGCAGGTTGCTATAATTACATGGGTAACATGCAATACAAGTACTACAAGTACTACAATAACCTTCTTTTGTTTCTATCTGATTAAAAAATTGGTTCTACCAAGTGTCCACTTTTTCAACACCAAACTAGTCACTACTGAAAAACTACTCTCTTCTAAAATATTAAGTACTTCCTGTGCTTATCATTTCAAGGCTATCAAAACTTGACTTCCTGCTCTCTATCAACCTACATAACCTATAGACAACCTTGGCCAAAGTCAGAGAGATAGCTGCAAGTTTCTGTCTGCTACTAACTGAACGTCTTTAAATAAAATCATATTGATATAAACTATGTAAACTAAGATACAACATGGTGCATGACGAAAAGAAGTTACAGCTAAACAGGAGAGGATAAAATCATCACTACAGCAATAGATTTAGTTTTAATTGATGATTACGGGCAACAGTTTTTTTCATCAATTAAGCATTCTCTAAACAAAAATAAGGTTTGCCGCTTAAATAAAATATGTACTAATAGGTTGTTTAAGAAAAAACTTGTTATTATTTCCTGTTCCTATTCCTCTATTTACTTGGTTGCAGGTTGTGGTGAATAATTTATTTCCAGACTGGATGTGTTGAAATACTACGTTAGAATTCCGTCGTCCTATTTTCTGCATCTATTGCACTGAAATGCATGGGGGCAGAGGGAACTCATACAAACTTACAAAGACAGATGTTGTGATACCTTTTCCTTCTCTATCAAATTATAAATAAAATACTAGCTCGTTTATTGTCAACACCAACCAGCTGTCAAAGCAGAAAAGATCTCTCTTCTATAATATGAAGCACTTTCTGAACTTATCACCTCAAAGCTGTCTTTTGTGCCTTTAGACTCGACATTTTTTCTCCAGTCTATTCTACAAGTCTAGATTACAGTGATAAAGCTGCCACAGCCAGAGAGGTAGCTGCATGGCTTCTGCCTCTTACTCATCTCTAAATGAAGCCCTTGTGAAAATTTATAACATACACTATGTGTCTACTCTGTCTCAAGTGGCTCCTTATCTTCTTCAGTGTCTTTGACTTGTTCTTTTCTGGCCTCATTACTGATAGAAATACTTCACAAGCTCTCCTTCTACAATGTGTTGAATACAAGCCCTGTATGGACGACCTCTTGAAAAGGATGCAATTATCTGTTGCAGAATAAACTTAGCTCAGCTAGAAAGCTAAGGAGGAGAAAAAGTGGTCATATTTTTGTAAATTTAATCCTCACTACTTCCCCAGCTTCACAGTGTAGGCTCATCGAGACGAGACATCCCAAGAGAAACTGTCAAGGCATTACTCGACCGAACATCAACTTTGTCAAAACAAGATGGAGGCAGACCCAGGGGAGGAGCACTGGTGCCAGTGTGATGCAGGCCTTACCACTGGGTACAGACATCAAATACTGGACTGATATTATAAAACAAATACAAATTATTTCAAAGATATATTGTAATTTAGTTTGTCAGAATACTCTAATAATCTTATCATGTGTAAGAACTGGTGACAACCACTTGATTTAACTGAGACCTAACATCACATATAATTGTTGTAGTATAAAATAATAGTGTTAACGAGTATTGTCAATAGCAGAATACCAAAAGATGTTTTAATCTGAGCTCTTAAAAAGTAATCAGCTACCTAATCATAAATTATTATTAATAGAACTTACTGATCGTAATGAATGATATACTTTGCACTAAATAATAAATATGAATTTGCTTCAATGCTCTTTTCAATAAATTATCTCCCATAGTCATAATATAATGAAGATAAGATTTAAAAGTCAATATAAATTATATAATATATAATACTATATCAGTTCCAACAAAATTTTACTCTTTATCCATGTTTTAATATTTGCAGTAAAAATAATCAGAAGATTGTTTATTTGTTTTTTAAATAATAAATTCAATTAAAATGACATAATTTATTAGTTTGAATGGATCAATTTGAAGCATAAATACATCTTTGAAATTAGCAATGTGATGATATCTGACCAATGATGAGTACATTAATTCCATTATAGTGTACACACTTTTGTTTGAATGCCAATTAATTATCTGATGTTTGATGTCTGTACCCAGTGGTAATATGGCCTGCATCACACTGGCACCAGTGCTCCTCCCCTGGGTCTGCCTCACATCTTGTTTTAACAAACTTGATGTTTGGTAGAGTAATGCCTTGACAGTTTCTCTCTTGGGATGTCTCGTCTTGATGAGCCTCTACTGTGAAGCTGGGGAAGTAGTGAGGATTATATTTGCAAGAGTATGACCACTTGCACTCCTCCGTATCTTTCTGGCTCAAGCGAATATTCTGTAGTAAATATTCGCATCGTTTTTGAGAGGTTGTCAATACAGAACTTGTTATCAACTCATCATACAATGAGTTAGCTCGTGGAGCATTTGAATCAGTAATGAGGCCAGAAAAGAACAAGTCAAACACACTGAAGAAAGGATATGGAGCCACTTGAGAGAGAGTAGACCCACGGTTTACATTGTAAGATTTCACAAGGGCTTCAGTTAGAGATGTGCAGTTAGTAGTAGACAGAGACCTGCATCTATCTCTCTGACTGTGGCAGCTTGTATCAATGTAGTCTGGGATTTGCGTAGAGTACACAGGTAAGGAGGACATCAAGTCTAACTGTGCAAAACACAGCAGAAAGACTGGAAGAGAAGGGCAAAAAAAGAACTTCATATTCTTGAAGATAGTGCTGTCTTTGCTGTGGCGACTTGCTAATGCTGATTTGTTGCTAGCTAAATTCACCAGTTTATTTTATACTAAATAATGTAAAGAAGTGTTGTAACATCTGTCATTGCATGTTCGTACGAGTTTCCTCTCCTTCGACTTCTTTGCAATGCGTACAAAGGGAATTCAAACATATTTCGACACTTCCAGACTGGAAATAAACTATTCCCCACAATCTGTAACCACCAAATTCAAGAGAATTGCAAGACACAGGAAGTATTTTTGCCAATATTTTCAATGATTGGTGTTGTTTGACTTTCAAATGTAAATATTTTCTACGGTGACTTATTTGTCTCAACAATATCCTTAACCATGAGGTACCAGACATTATGTGGAGAACTGACAGATCATTGTACTGGCACCAAGAAGTCATCTATCTTATCAGATATCATTTAGCTTGTTTATCAGCAACAAGATAACTACATGTACTTTTTTCCCCAATACACAATAAAAGGGGAATTGTTATTGCATTTTGGATATACTTCATGTCATTCATTACTTCATAGAATTTCCTATCAGATTTGTGGAATCTACTAGGTATGCCCAAATACCTCACACTAAGCCAAAATATTTGACATTCTCACTCATTTAGTTATATTACATTCCCAGAAAAAAGTAAGTACAATAATATGGCCTATAATTCTACTTACATCTCGGTATAAAACTAACTTAGAGCACGTCTGAGATATTATTGGAATGTAGCATAAAGTTTTAACCCCTTAGAGGTGGGTTGCCTATTGGTGGCTGTGCCTCAGTGTTTAAAGTATCTGTTAGGCTGGTGTTTCTGGGTTTGATCATAAGAGCCAATCTTTCGTGTTATTGAACATGCTAGTAAAAGAAAGGGGATATATTATGTCTGGGCTACGAGCCCCGACTCTCCAGCTGAAGAGACGCCCAAGACTGTGCCCCAAGATGAATAACAACGAAGCCTAACTCTAACAATCCTATGCGCACGCAGTTAAACCAACCCTTTACCCATTAACCTCATAAAATCATATTCATACAACCTCAAACCATCCCCCATCGTTGCAAGCACCACAGAGTGCCAGCGATAGGGGTTGTGAGTAAACTGCGGCAGAGGACTAAAACAAAGTTCTGGTCTTCGGGATAAGCTCCACCAGGACCAGTCGCTCGAGGGAGTTACGCCCCCCGAACATATCAAATGAATGTAATCGCTAAAAACAGGTGGTTTATACTCATATATATATATATATATATATATATATATATATATATATATATTTATTGCAGCTTTGATATTTTTACTTGAATATTTCCGCATCACGCGAGCGTTCTGTATTCTCCCATATTGTACGGTTTATATTGTACGCTCCTTGTAGCGCGCGCGTAGCGAGTAAAATCAATGAAAATTGTATTGTAACCGGTTGAGAAAAATTTCAAAGAAGCAATAAATCACTTATCACACTCGTCGTACAATATGGGAATGATATTTTACTCTCACGCCACATTTTCACTCGCCTTTGGCTCGTGAAAATATTTTGCGTGCTCATAAAATATTTTCCCATATTGTACTCTGACTCATGCTATAAGTATTATATATATATATATACTAGATGTGCTTTAGCACAAATGGCGAGCGAGCCTATGCACAAGTAACTCCAACAACAAGGTAAAACAGTTCTAAATTTCCAACACATTAATAATAATAATAATTAAAAGTCAATGGGTGAAAGGTTATAGTATTAATATTATTATTATTATTATTATTATAACTTTACAACCACTGTATAATAAAGAGAATTAAAAGAGATGACATGTGATATGATGGGTGGATGAAGGACAAACTCTATGTACAAGAGAGCAGCCTAGTTAGCTAAAAGAAAAGAAAAGGGATATAAATGATAATAAAACAGCTAAGTGTGAGAAGGGAGATACATTAATAAAGTAACTGTGACATCTAGAGCAAGAACATAAACAACAAAATGTGTAGGAATTGTCTGAATCAAAGTGTGCAATAAATAGATCCCAAAATTTTTGCTTGAGAGAACGTTTAATATAAGTGAAGGACAATGAAAGATCAATAGGTGAGAACGTGTTCCATAGTAGAGATATGCGATAAAAATATTGATGTCGTGTAGTGGAGGTGCGTTGGAACTTAATTTCTAATTTACGATTAGATGAAGATCTTGTGGACCCAGAATGAAAAGTGACGTGATTAAATACATTAAATGAATCAGACGGATTCTTAAGACATTTAACCAAAAATAATAGGTCTAGTAATTGTAAGTAGTACATTAGTGGTAAAATATTGAGATGAATAAGTCTTAATTTGTAAGAAATATTATAATTATTTAAAATGTATTTAGTTGCACGCCTTTGAACTCTTTCCAATAAGATAATGTCTTGTATTTTGTTGGGAAACCATAGCTGGGAACAGTAGGTCAGCTGAGATCTTACAAGTGATAGATAGAGGGACTTCTTAATGTTAATGGGTGATGTGCAAGGAATTGTTCGCCTAATTAAATACAGAGACCGATAAGCTTTGCTGCATATTTCTTTGATGTGGACAGACCAAGATAAACTATCAGAGATTAAAATACCTAATCTTGCTGTTGAGTTACTGTTTTAATTGTATCATTACCGATGGTGTAATTGTTGTTAGTAGATGATGATAGGGAGACGTTCATGTATGCACATTTAGAATTATTTAAAGAAAGTTTCCAAGATTGACACCACCATGACAATAAATTGTCAAGATCCTTTTGAAGAGCTAAATTCTCACTTGCAGAGTTTAGAGAGGCAATAAGTTTGGCATCATCAGCAAATAAAAACACAGACGAAAAAGAGCAGAGAGCGGTATGTCGTTATAACATAAATAAGAAAAAGCAGAGGTCCAAGTACACTACCTTGAGGTACACCTGATTTGACAGGAAGCAAGATAGATTTACACCCTTCAACCTCAACAAAATGCTGTAAGTAATCTTTGAAAAATAACCAAAGAGGACCAGTAAGGCCAGTTAGCCAAAGTTTACACAGAAGTTCATTGTGGGGGACTGAATCAAAGCTTTGGAAAAATCAAGAAACACAATTTCTGTGTGTCGCTTTGACTCCACAGAATTGAAAACTGAAGTATATGATAGAAGAAGTTGTTGAAGAGTGGATCTATTTCTGATAAAACCAAATTGTGTCTTTGAAATTTTTGGATATATAAAATCTATTATCTTAGAGTAGACTATTAATTCCAAGTGCTTTATGAAGAATACTTAGGAGAGAAATAGGCCTGTAGTTGCTAACTTCAGATACACTTCCTTTCTTGTGGAGAGGAAATAATTTGTGTACCTTCCAGTCAGCTGGAATGGAATGAGATTCCATAATGACAGTAAAGAGAAGAGAAACTGTATGTGCAAGTAAAGATGTGCAGAATTTGTAAATATATGGGCTAATGTTGTCAAGTCCAGGAGATTTTTGGGGGTCTAGAGAGTTCAATACATCAACAATTTCACTAGAAGAAAACTGTATGGTGCTAAGTTGTGATGAAGGTGTTGGAAGACAATGCATATGTGGAAGAATAAAATCACTGCTCGTAAAAACTGAATTAAGATAGTTGTAAAAAAGTTTTTCTTTGCCAAGTGGGTATGCAATACAAGTACTACAATAACCTTCTTTTGTTTCTATCTGATTAAAAAATTGGTTCTACCAAGTGTCCAATTTATCAACACCAAACTAGTCACAACTGAAAAACTACTCTCTTCTAAAATATTAAGTACTTCCTGTGCTTATCATTTCAAGGCTATCAAAACTTGACTTCCTGCTCTCTAATCTACCTACATAGCCTATAGACAACATTGGCCATAGTCAAAGAGATATAGCTGTAAGTTTCTGTCTGCTACTAACTGTACATCTTTAAATGAAATCATATTGATGTAAACTATGTAAACTAAGATACCACTTGGTGCATGACGAAAAGAAGTTACAGCTAAACAGGAGAGGATAAAATCATCACTACAGCAATAGATTTAGTTTTAATTGACGATTACGGGCAAACAGTTTTTTTCATCAATTAAGCATTCTCTAAACAAAAAAAGGTTTGCCGCTTAAATAAAATATGTACTAATAGGTTGTTTAAGAAAAAACTTGTTATTATTTCCTGTTCCTATTCCTCTATTTGCTTGGTTGCAGGTTGTGGTGAATAATTTATTTCCAGACTGGATGTGTTGAAATACTACGTTAGAATTCCGTCGTCCTATTTTCTGCATCTATTGCACTGAAATGCATGGGGGCAGAGGGAACTCATACAAACTTACAAAGACAGATGTTGTGATACCCTTTCCTTCTCTATCAAATTATAAATAAAATACTAGCCATTTATTGTCAACACCAACCAGCTGTCAAAGCAGAAAAGATCTCTCTTCTATAATATGAAGCACTTTCTGAACTTATCACCTCAAAGCTATCTTCTGTGCCTTTAGACTCGACATCTCTTCTCCAGTCTACTCTACAAGTCTAGACTACAGTGATAAAGCTGCCACAGTCAGAGAGGTAGCTGCAGGATCCTGCCTCTTACTCATCTCTAAGTGAAGCCCTAGTGAAAATGTATAATATAAACTATGGGTCTACTCTGTCTCAAGTGGCTCCTTATCTTCTTCAGTGTCTTTGACTTGTTCTTTTCTGGCCTCATTACTGATAGAAATACTTCACAAGCTCTCCTTCTTCTACAATGTGTTGAATACAAGCCCTGTATGGACGACCTCTTGAAAAGGATGCAATTATCTGTTGCAGAATAAAATTTGCTCAGCTAGAAAGCTAAGGAGGAGAAAAAGTGGTCATATTTTTGTAAATTTAATCCTCACTACTTCCCCAGCTTCACAGTGGAGGCTCATCGAGACGAGACATCCCAAGAGAGAAACTGTCAAGGCATTACTCTACCGAACATCAACTTTGTTAAAACAAGATGGAGGCAGACCCAGGGGAGGAGCACTGGTGCCAGTGTGATGCAGGCCTTACCACTGGGTACAGACATCAAATACTGGACTGATGTTATAAAACAAATACAAATTATTTCAAAGATAAATTGTAATTTAGTTTGTCAGAATACTCTAATAATCTTATCATGTGTAAGAACTGGTGACAACCACTTGATTTAACTGAGACCTAACATCACATATAATTGTTGTAGTATAAAATAATAGTGTTAACGAGTACTGTCAATAGCAGAATACCAAAAGATGTTTTAATCTGAGCTCTTAAAAAGTAATCAGCTACCTAATCATAAATTATTATTAATAAAACTTATTCATTGTAATGAATGATATACTTTGCACTAAATAATAAATATGAATTTGCTTCAATGCTATTTTCAAATAAATTATCTCCCATAGTCATAATATAAAGAAGATAAGATTTAAAAGCCAATATAAATTATATAATATATAATACTATATCAGTTCCAAGAAAAATTTTACTCTTTATTCATGTTTTGATATTTGCAGTAAAAATAATCAGAAGATTGTTTGTTTGTTTTTTAAACAATAAATTCAATTAAAATGACATAAATTATTAGTTTGAATGGATCAATTTGAAGCATAAATACATCTTTGAAATTAGCAATGTGATGATATCTGACCAATGATGAGTACATTAATTCCATTATAGTGTACACACTTTTGTTTGAATACCAATTAATTATCTGATGTTTGATGTCTGTACCCAGTGGTAATATGGCCTGCATCACACTGGCACCAGTGCTCCTCCCCTGGGTCTGCCTCACATCTTGTTTTAACAAACTTGATGTTCGGTAGAGTAATGCCTCGACAGTTTCTCTCTTGGGATGTCTCGTTTCGATGAGCCTCCACTGTGAAGCTGGGGAAGTAGTGAGGATTATATTTGCAAGAGTATGACCACTTGCACTCCTCTGTATCTTTCTGGCTCAAGCGAATATTATGTAGCAAATATTCACATCGTTGTCGAGAGGGCGTCAATACAGGACTTGTTATCAACTCATCATACAATGAGTTAGCTCGTGGAGCATTTGAATCAGTAATGAGGCCAGAAAAGAACAAGTCAAACACACTGAAGAAAGGATATGGAGCCACTTGAGAGAGAGTAGACCCACGGTTTACATTGTAAGATTTCACAAGGGCTTCACTTAGAGATGTGCAGTTAGTAGTAGACAGAGACCTGCATCTATCTCTCTGACTGTGGCAGCTTGTATCAATGTAGTCTGGGATTTGCGTAGAGTACATAGGTAAGGAGGACATCAAGTCTAACTGTGCAAAACACAGCAGAAAGACTGGAAGAGAAGGGCAAAAAAAGAACTTCATATTCTTGAAGATAGTGCTGTCTTTGCTGTGGCGACTTGCTAATGCTGATTTGTCGCTAGCTAAATATTCACCAGTTTATTTTATACTAAATAAAGTAAGGAAGTGTTGTAACATCAGTCATTGCATGTTCGTATGAGTTTCCTCTCCTACGATTTCATTGCAATGCGTACAAAGGGAATTCAAACATATTTCAACACATCCAGACTGGAAATAAACTAGTCCCCACAATCTGTGACCACCAAATTCAAGAGAATTGCAAGTATTTTTGCCAATATTTTCAATGATTGGTGTTGTTTGACTTTCAAATGTAAATATTTTCTACGGTGACTTATTTGTCTCAACAATATCCTTAACCATGAGGTACCAGACATTGTGTGGAGGACTGACAGATCATTGTACTAGCACTAAGAAATCATCTACCAGATCAGATATCATTTAGCTTGTTTTTATTAGCAACAAGATAACTACATGTACTTTTTTCCCCAATACACAATAAAAGGGGAATTGTTATTGCATTTTGGATATACATTCATTACTCCATAGAATTTCCAGCAGCTGAATAATATGGCCTATAATTCTACTTACGTCTCAGTATAAAAGTAACTTAGAGCATGTTTGAGACATTATTGGAATGTAGCATAAAGTTTAAACCCCTTAGAGGTGGATTGCCTATATGTGTGGATGTACCTTGTCATTTTGTTCTTTGACCCTTGCATTTGTGTTTGCTTCGTGGTCTACCCCTGCCCATAGCACCTCCACCAAACAGAAGACTGTGCCCCAAGATGAATAACAACGAAGCCGGCCTTCTCACGAACTCTAACAATCCTATGCGCACACAGTTAAACCAACCCTTTACCCATTAACCTCATATAATCATATTCACACAACCTCAAACCAGCCTCTTGTTGCAAGCACCACAGAGTGCCAGCTATAGGGGTTGTGAGTAAACTGTGGCAGAGGACTAGAACGCAGCTCTGATCTTCGGGATAAGCTGCTAGGACCAGTCGCTCGAGGGAGTTAAGCCATTAAATGAATGTAATCACTAAAAACAGGTAGTTTATATTCATATATATATATATATGTATATACTAGATGTGCTTTAGCACAAATGGCGAGCGAGCCTATGCACAAGTAACTCCAACAACAAAGTAAAACAGTTCTAAATTTCCAACACAATCATTCAGTCCATTTCTAAAATTGAGTAAGCTGTCATGTCCATTATAAACTTTAAGTATGTATTGCACCTAACAGTAAGTTTGTGACCTAAGTGCATCCCTTGACATTCAGAGACAACTTAATTCAAACGGGTAAACAATTAAATTTCCTTGGATGATACGGGGTCGCTAAACCAAAGGATTCTGTTTGGTGGAGGTAGTATGGGCAGGGGTAGACCACGAAGCAAACACAAATGCAAGAGTCAAAGAACAAAATGACAAGGTACATCCACACACATATATAAATAAACAAATATCCCTGATTTTCAATTGTGTTACCCCTGATAGTGTCTCAATAGCTTCGCTCACTCACCAATTATATATAACTCCACACTAGATATCTTCACAATGATATCTTTAAGTACATGATCGATGAAACAACTCAATAATTTCACAGTTGTTATTTCACTCTGTACTGAGTAAGCTCACACCATTCAAAATCTTCAGTATAGTAGTATAACATAAGGATTACTTTGTTGTACATATGAGAAACACCAGGGTCACTCATCTAGTATACACCAGTGTTTCTCCTATGTACAGGTACCGGTAACATTGATATAACAAAAGTATGCTACATGTGTAAACCATAAGTAAACCATATGTATACTATATGTATAACTTAAGTATATCAAAAGTATACTACACATGTATAACTTAAAGTATACTACACTGGTTATAACAATAGTAGACAGACTGTGTATATCTTTCATATTGCCTATGTATTTCAAATATTTCATACGTAAAACAACAGTATAATGACCACAAAAAAAGTGATTTTGAAACATAATGAAAAAATAATAATAATAAATCACTACGTCCAATAAAAATAAAGATTTTGCGTGAAGCCTTTTCCTTATTGAACTAATGTATTGTGGACACTTTTCTGTATTGAACAAAGGTATTGTGGACACTTTTCCGTATTGAACTGACATTGTGGATACTTCTCTGTATTGAACTTAATATATTGTGGACCCTTTTCCGTATTGAAGTAATATATTGTGGACCCTTTTGAACGAATATATTGTGGACCGCAATCCATATTGAACTAATATATTGTGGAGCCTTTTATATTGTGTAGCCTTTTCCTTATTGAACTAATGTATTGTGGACACTTTTCTGTATTGAACTAATTTATTGTGGACACTTTCCGTATTGAACTGACATTGTGGACACTTCTCTGTATTGAACTAATATATTGTGGACCCTTTTCCGTATTGAAGTAATATATTATTACGGACCCTTTTCCATATTGAACGGATATATTGTGGACCTCTATTCAGAGCGGTAAACAATTCAATTTTTAGGATGATATGGGTAATGATCGCTAAACCGGAGGATTCCGTTTGGGTCGGGGTTAAACAACGAGCTAACACAAAAATACGAGACGGTCAAAGTACACAATGACATACATATGTCCAAACATATATATATAAATAAACAAACATCACCGATTTTCAATTGTGTTACCTCTGTAAGTGCCTCGGTCGCTCGCCGACTAAATATTTTATTAGATTATGTGTAGTATAATTATTTGTCTTAATTTTAAGTTAGGTTTTAGCTGTGTAGTCTAATGCAATTTCATTTTGTGTGTGTTTATGTGTTCAGAATTTTGAAGGGGACATTGTGGATGTTGTGAATACTATCTGAAAGATGTATATCGGGAAAAGGATGTAAGCGTCAAGTATGAAGTACTTTTTTCACCGGAGAACTCTCCATGCAGTGATAACAATGATCAAACAATATTCACGCAAAATCTTTATTTTTATTGGACGAAGTGATTTCTTTTTTTCTTTTTTTTCATTATGTTTCAAAATCACTTTTTTTTGTGGTCATTATACTTTTGTTTTACATATGATAAATATTTGAAATACACAGGCAATATGAAAGATATACGCAGGCTGTCTACTATTGTTATAACCAGTGTAGTATATTTTTGATATACTTAAGTTATACATATAGTATACATATGGTTTACATATGTAGCATACTTTTGTTATATCACTGTTATACACACCTGTGTAAACCGGTACCTATACATAGGAGAAACACTGGTGTATACTAGATGAGTTACGCTGGTGTTTCTCATATGTATAACAAAGTAATCCTTATGTTATACTACTATACTGAAGATTTTGAATGGTGTGAGCTTACTCAGTACAGAGTGAAATAACAACTGTGAAATTATTGAGTTGTTTCATCGATCATGTACCTAAAGATATCATTGTGAAGATATCTAGTGTGGAGTAAATAAAAAAATATATATATATAAAATAATTGGTGAGTGAGCGAAGCTAGCGAGACACTATCAGGGGTAACACAATTGAAAATCAGGGATATTTGTTTGTTTATATATTATATGTGTGGATGTACCTTGTCATTTTGTTCTTTGACTCTTGCATTTGTGTTTGCTTTGTGGTCTACCCCTGCCCATACCTCCACCAAACAGAATCCTTTGGTTTAGCGACCCCGTATCATCCAAGGAAATTTAATTGTTTATCCCTTTGAATTAAGTTGTCTCTGAATGTCAAGGGATGCACTTAGGTCACAAACTTACTGTTAGGTGCAATACATACTTAAAGTTTATAATGGATATGACAGCTTACTCAATTTTAGAAATGGACTAAATGATTGTGTCGGAAATTTAGAACTGTTTTACCTTGTTGTTGAAGTTACTTGTGCATAGGCTCGCTCGCCATCTGTGCTAAAGCACATCTAGTATAATATATATATATGAATATAAACCACCTGTTTTTAGCAATTACATTCATTTAATAGCGTAACTCCCTCGAGCGACTGGTCCTAGCACGGGGTGGAGCTTATCCCGAAGACCAGAACTGCGTTCTAGTCCTCTGCCGCAGTTTACTCACAACCCCTATAGCTGACACTCTGTGGTGCTTGCAACGAGGGGCTGGTTTGAGGTTGTATGAATATGATTATATGAGGTTAATGGGTAAAGAGTTGGTTTAACTGTGTGCGCATAGGATTGTTAGAGTTCGTGAGAAGACCGGCTTCGTTGTTATCCATCTTGGGGCGGCACAGTCTCGGGCGTCTCTTCAGCTGGAGAGTCGGGGCTCGTAGCCCAGACATAATATATCCCCTTTCTTTTACTAGCATGTTCAATAACACGAAAGATTGGCTCTTATGATCAAACCCAGAAATAACTAAATGAGTGAGAATGTCAAATATTTTGGCTTAGTGTGAGGTATTTGGGCATACCTAGTAGATTCCACAAATCTGATAGGAAATTCTATGAAGTAATGAATGACATGAAGTATATCCAAAATGCAATAACAATTCCCCTTTTATTGTGTATTGGGGAAAAAAGTACATGTAGTTATCTTGTTGCTGATAAAAACAAGCTAAATGATATCTGATCTGGTAGATGACTTCTTAGTGCTAGTACAATGATCTGTCAGTCCTCCACACAATGTCTGGTACCTCATGGTTAAGGATATTGTTGAGACAAATAAGTCACCGTAGAAAATATTTACATTTGAAAGTCAAACAACACTAATCATTGAAAATATTGGCAAAAATACTTGCAATTCTCTTGAATTTGGTGGTCACAGATTGTGGGGACTAGTTTATTTCCAGTCTGGATGTGCTGAAATATGTTTGAATTCCCTTTGTACGCATTGCAATGAAATCGTAGGAGAGGAAACTCATACGAACATGCAATGACTGATGTTACAACACTTCCTTACATTATTTAGTATAAAATAAACTGGTGAATTTAGCTAGCGACAAATCAGCATTAGCAAGTCGCCACAGCAAAGACAGCACTATCTTCAAGAATATGAAGTTCCTTTTTTGCCCTTCTCTTCCAGTCTTTCTGCTGTGTTTTGCACAGTTAGACTTGATGTCCTCCTTACCTATGTACTCTACCCAAATCCCAGACTACATTGATACAAGCTGCCACAGTCAGAGAGATAGATGCAGGTCTCTGTCTACTACTAACTGCACATCTCTAAGTGAAGCCCTTGTGAAATCTTACGATGTAAACCGTGGGTCTACTCTCTCTCAAGTGGCTCCATATCCTTTCTTCAGTGTGTTTGACTTGTTCTTTTCTGGCCTCATTACTGATTCAAATGCTCCACGAGCTAACTCATTGCATGATGAGTTGATAACAAGTTCTGTATTGACGCCCTCTCGACAACGATGTGAATATTTGCTACATAATATTCGCTTGAGCCAGAAAGATACAGAGGAGTGCAAGTGGTTATACTCTTGCAAATATAATCCTCACTACTTTCCCAGCTTCACAGTGGAGGCTCATCGAGACGAGACATCCCAAGAGAGAAACTGTCAAGGCATTACTCTACCGAACATCAAGTTTGTTAAAACAAGATGTGAGGCAGACCCAGGGGAGGAGCACTGGTGCCAGTGTGATGCAGGCCATATTACCACTGGGTACAGACATCAAACATCAGATAATTAATTGGTATTCAAACAAAAGTGTGTACACTATAATGGAATTAATGTACTCATCATTGGTCAGATATCATCACATTGCTAATTTCAAAGATGTATTTATGCTTCAAATTGATCCATTCAAACTAATAAACTATGTCATTTTAATTGAATTTATTATTTAAAAAACAAACAAACAATCTTCTGATTATTTTTACTGCAAATATCAAAACATGAATAAGAGTAAAATTTTGTTGGAACTGATATAGTATTATATATTATATAATTTATATTGGCTTTTAAATCTTATCTTCATTATTATTATGATAATTTATTGAAAAGAGCATTGAAGCAAATTGATATTTGATATTGTAGTGCAAAAGTATATCATTCATTACGATTAATAAGTTCTTTTAATGATAATTTATGATTAGGTAGCTGATTACCTTTTAAGAGCTCAGATTAAAACATCTTTTGGTATTTTTCTATTGACAATGCTCTTTTTAACACTATTATTTTATACTACAACAATTATATGTGATGTTAGGTCTCAGTTAAATCAAGTGGTTGCCACCAGTTCTTACACATGATAAGATTATTAGTGTATTCTGACAAACAAAATTATGATACTTAATTTACAATTTATCTTTAAAAGAATTTGTATTTGTTTTATTATCAGTCCAGTAGCTATTCGATGTCTGTACCCAGTGGTAAGGCCTGCATCACACTGGCACCAGTGATCCTCCCCTGGGTCTGCCTCCATCTTGTTTTAACAAACTTGATGTTCGGTAGAGTAATGCCTTGACAGTTTTTCTCTTGGGATGAATAGGAACAGGAAATAATAACAAGTTTTTTTCTTAAACAACCTATTAGTACATATTAGCTGTAACTTCTTTTCGTCATGCACCAAGTGTGGTATCTTAGTTTACATAGTTTACATCAATATGATTTCATTTAAAGATGTACAGTTAGTAGCAGACAGAAACTTGCAGCTATCTCTCTGACTATTGCCAATGGTGTCTATAGGCTATGTAGGTAGATTGGAGAGCAGGAAGTCAAGTTTTGATAGCCTTGAAATGATAAGCACAGGAAGTACTTAATATTTTAGAAGAGAGTAGTTTTTCAGTAGTGACTAGTTTAGTGTTGAAAAAGTGGACACTGGGTAGAGCCAATTTTTTAATCAGATAGAAACAAAAAGAAGGTTATTGTAGTACTTGTAGTACTTGTATTGCATGTTACCCATGTAATTATAGCAACCTGCCAAACTTGTCTCATTGCCAGGTTTTTTCAGTTACCTTCCTCTTGTGTAGAGCACTCACTGGGTTAGAGCAGCTGTTAAAGTATCAGCTGGGGGTGTGGATAGCCCCAACAACCAACTTTACCTGTGAGTTACTAGTCCTCTAGTACTAACTACAGCAGTGGGGTGTGGATAGCCCCAACAACCAACTTTACCTGTGAGTTACTAGTCCTCTAGTACTAACTACAGCAGTGAATATATCTAGTGTGTGTGTGTGTGTGTGTGTGTGTGTGTGTGTGTGTGTGTGTGTGTGTGTGTGTGTGTGTGTGTGTGTGTGTGTGTGTGTGTGTGTGTGTGTGTGCTTACACAGATTATACCTCATAAGGGAATAAGGCGGGTATTCCATGATTCAAATATAAACATCACTTAGGATGTGGTAGAGACACATACATAACCACATCCACTCTTTTTAATACACTTTTCCTTTCCTGTTTACAAGTATAAGCAAGGCTAAACGTCCTTGCCAAGACTATATACGAACTATAATACAAATGATGGGTGAACTAGAAGAAAGATTCATAATGTAGTGACTAGGGTGTGTTCCTATGCAAAAAAAAAATAACACTCTACAATAGCTTCCGCCATTAACTCTTGAGGCAGTCCACTTGCCCTCCCAGCTACTCTGCCAATCTTGACCAACAAAATTTAATTAGTTGAGACAGGGATGGTGTCGAGAGACTCTAAAAATAGACTGCTTGAGGTACTGACTGACTGTGTGTGTATATCAAATAAATACAGAATAAACTGGGCATGCACAACTGACTCATTGCTCATGTGAAGAAAATGATTCTAAAAATAAAGTGACATAGAAACTATAAATAAGCTGAGCATGCTAAACAGTTCAGTCCATGTCCTTCCGAGCGTTGCTCTCGATCCTTTCCTTATGGCTGGGGGAATCTCTACACATAAATTGAACATATTACAAAGTTTCATGCAATTTATACTTGAAGTAATGCGCTAAGGAGGAAATAGTTTACCATGAGCTACAAATAAACTTTATAAGATTGTCTAAGAGCCTTAAATTAAGTAAGTTACTCACCTTCTATTCTTGAAGACCTACTATGAGTTGAAGTTCATTATTCTAGTATAAAAGTTAAGGTGATTTGCTTTTTGATGGCTCAAGTCTAATTGTAGCTATTCTCCTTTTTAACATTCACTTTTCATGGATACTACTGGTTGGCCTCTATGGTGTGTTGCATATGACTATTGATAAAGGAAACAATAGCTTAAGTGCTTAACTAAGACTGTCTGAAGAGCCAAGCATAGAAATCTTTACCAACACATTATGGAAATAATTACAATAATAACATGCACTACTATTAGTATTACTCCATAGTATGACTCTAATAGTATAACTCCCATTATAATTCCTTGTTTCACTTCCTTTTGCTTGGTCACTTCACACTAAGGAAATCTTGCCTTTAACAGATCAGTGAGCATTGACAAGCAAGTGAAGAGAGACAGACACGAGAAGTGTGGATGAAACTATTAATGTAGTTCAAATAAATTCTTCTAAATATGACCAGTTAATACAACAGATTCACTACCAGAGTTTGAGTTGAAGCACACTCTAGTTCATGTTAGCTATCCGTAAATCTTAAGTATGACGGACTCTTACTTGTTCGTGCATGGCAGACTATTTAACTGCACATAGATGCAGTGACCTCCTATTCTTTCACGTGTCATGATAAATGCAAAACAAGCTTCCTGTAAACGTTGCAGGGACTGATGATCATTGATTTGAGCGATAATAAATGAACTGTCTCACATAAGGCAAGGCTGCAGAGGCCTAAGAAAAAAAGGAAGAATAATATAACAAAGAGATAATTATTTCTTATCTAACAGATTCAATGCATAAGATATAGCCGGCTATCTCTCAGAGTATTATATAGCCTGCAGTCAAAAAGTCATCCCAAATGATATATTAACTCTTGGTGTTCTTAGCATCCTGATCTCAACTATTACATCATGGGAGGTCAAGGTGGGCAATATTTAAGATTTCTGCCATGGTGATGAGTAGATCTCAGCTAGTCCCGGGAGCTAACCATTTAAATTCCAGTTATGTGGATGCTACTTACCTGTGCACATGCATCATGTTACTCATGTGCTTGGCTAATTATATGTCAAAAATATATATGCCTTGTGTCTGTTATTCTAACAAATAACACTAAATGGATTGCAATAACTATAATGCATTTCAAATAATAACTAGTGTGGTGATAAAGTTACAGCCCCTTGGTATCTTCCAACTCCTGCTACCCCCTGACTTCTCACCCTTGCCTGCTTTTGTTCCAACAAGACATTTTCAGCTCAGTTTTCATTTTTCCATGATGGCTCACGACACAAAGTTTTTTTTGGTTTTGTTTTTTGCTTTTGTTTTTAATCTGCATGCGGAGGATGGCTCTTAAAGAAATGCCACTGCAATCTGATTGATGGCTCCAAATGAATCTAACATTGAAAAACTCACCAGAAACCTTTCCTTCTCCCACATCCCCCATAGGAGAGATAAAGTGTTAACAACACCAGAGTATATCTCAGCTAGATACATGAGTACCCATAGTCAGGGTTCTATCTAGGAATTTTGTTTTGGGGGGGAAGCTAAGTCATGTCCTTATGATGTAATAGAGAGATATATCAAGTTTAACAAAACATATTGTATTGAAAATTACATTTACAAAATTGAAATATTAAAGTGAGATTTTTCGAATTTTTATTGCTTTGTAGTAATCAAGTATTTGTTCTAAAATATCACTAGATAGATGATCAGGACCTTCAATACAGATTCGCATAGTGCTATCAAGAGTGCCATCACCCATTCTTTTTCGCAATCTGGTTTTAATAAGTTTCATGCTGCTGAAAGTACGTTCCACAGTAGCTGTTGTAACAGGTAGCACAGACAGTATGGAGCTAACTTAGACAAGTTGGGAAAAGCTGCTGCTACATCACCTTCACAAATTAGCCTAGACAATACTTGATGAATTGAACTGCCTTTGTACTGTTTGCCTCCGAAATAGTTTCCATTCAGCTTCTGTTTCTTCAATATCGATGTCAGGTTCTGATTCACCTTCTTGTCCATCACATTTCACTTTCTGTTTCATTCCATAGAAATCAGTCAATTTGGCAATTTTTTCTGTACCATATCCAGACAGATTGTCTTCAGTTTCAGGTAAATGGCAAGGGTCAAACACTGATGCTGCTCCAATTAGATCAGTTGACCCCATTCTACTAATTGTGTGGTCAATAACACTCTGTATATATGGACGAGAGGTGCTGCACAAAAACTCTGTCTTCTCCTCTTCTGTAACCTTAATATTTTTGTGTCCAAGCTGTCCTTGGTCAGAGAAAACACTTGCATGATTCTTGAACCATGTGCTAGTGTCAGGCTTTTCCTTCAACTCTTTTAGCCTATTTATGGTATTTGTCACCACACTAGCAAGATCTAGTTTCTCACTTTGTAAGCTACCTTGGAGCTTAGCAACCGTGTGTAAAACATCAGAAAGCATGCAGATGGTAGCCACAGTGAGATAATTTAATAGCAATGTTGATATACCGTGTGCTTCAGCATCACCAGTTTGATCATACATTTCTTCAAATGTAGCTACCAATGCTGGTAAACTTCTCCGCACAGCTCGTACTGCTCTTTCACGGGCAAGCCATCTGGTATCACTAGGTTTTTGCATTTTTAATTCAGGACAGTTAAGCTCATTCTGAATTTCAATTAACTTTTCTGCCTTTTAGGGGGAATAGTGGAATACTTTCCAGACTAGTTAACAGTGTTCCCAAGACTCGCTTTACTTGCCGATGTTCCTCAGCAGCACTGATAGCAGCAAGCTGTATGTGTGTGACAATGGATATAAATAGCTGAGGGTGAATGTAACTTCAATCGTCTTTGTACACCACTTCTATGGCCCGACATGTTACTAGCACCATCAAAGCCAAGACCCCGCAGTTTTGTTAAACTGATATTTAAAGACTTAGAAAAGCAATTAGATGATCAGAAATGGATTTTGCTGTAGTTTCTTTAACATGAATGATTCCAAGAAAGTGTTCCACCACCTTACCGTCATGAAGCCATCTAGCACAGACTGATAACTCTTCTTTTGATGCAGAGTCCGTGCTCTCATCATAGTGGAAATAATTGGTGGGTCATAAAAACCCACTTAATGTTTTGGAAACAACTCGAGGCCATAATACCATCAACGCATTTCTCCTACCACAACCATAACATTGCAAGTAAGCAATTAGTGTTCAATTGTTGTGAAGGAAGTGAGCAAGCAGAAATTCAGCACCTCCTCAAACAATTGTGATGAAGTCTAAACATGCTCACGTTAATTGAGTTAAATACTTAGTTTGCATAATTCCACCCACTCAACACACTTGGTATTGCATCACCTGCTGTCAGTAATTAGATAATTAATGGAAGGACTTCCAAAACAATGACGATGTGTCCCGGCATTACTATAGGAAGTGTGACAAAATCTCAATAATCCCCCTCAGGCATATTAAACTACTTATACAACTCAGCAAATCATTTAAAACATTTATTGTAGAAAATGTATAAAAGGACAGATTTTGAGGGGCAAAAACATTATGAGGAAAGACTTAAGATCTCCAACATCTTAAACTTCTGACCACTTTGTTCTACCATGCATTATTCTTATAATGTGGGGGTGTTCCTCGTTATCATGAGCTGTGCTACTTTGAAAGTGGTTCAAGGCTATGCCATTGACTGCACTGTAGTGATCTGTCAAGTTCCAGAATGCCCTAAGCCTATTCCTTCAGATCCCCAAAATGGACGCTGCTGCCCCATTTGTCCAAGTGAGAATATGAATTGGGAATTTTTTTTTCATATGAATAAAAGCTTTCTAAATACCTAGCTAGTGATCACTACCCTTTCCTTAATGAAAATGGGCCATTGAGTTTGGCATAGATAGGTTCAACTTTTGTACAAGACCCTGAGAAGAACACAGAACACTGAAATGGGAGATGAAGAAAGTAATGCCCATTGTGAGCATTAATTAGAATATTCCATAAGCTCAACATACTCTGAGAAATACTTCATACAAACTCCAAAGTGAGTATTTAATGTATTATGTTTAATACCATTTCTAGAGTGCCCTGTTAAAGGACAGATATTCAAAGAGTGTGGATCAGCCTGTCCTCCCAACTGCACCAACCCGAATCCATTCTGCACCAAACAGTGCGTGGCTAGATGCGAATGCCCCCAGGGCCAAGTCATCGATCAAACAAGCAACACCTGTGTGAACGTCAATGATTGTCCCAACACTCCGAAACGCAAACGGTTTTCAGGTATTGATTAGAAATGCTATTTCTATTATGAAAATTGGTTCATACAAAATGTTTCAAATTGTGAATTTCATGTAATATAAATACAACTTCTAGCTTGCCCAGTTGAAGGACAGATATTCAAGGAATGTGGATCAGCCTGTCCTCCCAACTGCACCGACCCAACTCCATTCTGCACCAAACAGTGCGTGGCTAGATGTGAATGCCCCCAGGGCCAAGTCATCGATCAAACAAGCAACACCTGTGTAAACGTCATTGATTGCCCAAGTATTCCGAAACGCAAGCGGTTTTCAGGTATTGGTTAAATACGCTATGATAGCTTAATTTTTACAATTGATTTTCTTGCCACAATTGTTAGGAACTCCTTGCCCTCCTGGTGTGGATTTGGTAAATTGCTTTGTTGATCCTTGCCTATTAGCAACCTGCCCGGCACATCCAACTGCAGTGTGCGTGGCCAATTTCTGTGGAGGTTGCAATGCAGAATTCTTTGACGCACTTGGCAATGATGTCACAAACAGTTGTGATAATGGTAATGAATTTTTTTATTTAACCACAGTAGTACAATGAAATATATACCTATTTTTCTACTTTATTTATGTAATAATAGAATATTGAAGACACCACTAAAGATTCAATATAACTATGTATATATGATGTCAAGACTGTTGTTTATAGACATTTTGTTTGCCTTATATATAATGCATGTATGTATATTCGTAAAAAATTATAATAAACATGTCACAACAATTTAGCGAGCTCACGGTCACGAATTTGAATTATGAGCTCTGTTTCACCGAAACCACATAAGTTCATTTTGTAGCAGTTTGCAATAGCATGCACTGCAGTGCAACATTTCACGAGGTAAATAAAATCTTTAAAATTTGGGTTTACTGACTCAATGAAGCACCAAAGGTGCGAACCCTCAGCGCTACTAAACACTACCTAGCTATTAAAATATAATCTCAGACCAAAGAACAAACAAGTTAACCAGGCATCAATATAGCTCGAGCAATGAAAATGGTACATAGAAATGTTGTCTTCATAAGAGAAGAAGCTAAACAGGTCAGAAACACTCACCAGTATACATTTTCAACGCGAAACTTCACTTCTTTCAACTTTGTTAACTTCGCTGAGCATAAAACAAACTACATCGCGGGCTGCAAGAAATTATTTGCTCACGTGATTATGACGTGACGCTAGGGAGCATTACCAAAAAAACCTGGTACCTATGCTGAGCTGAAAGCCTCACGTTTTCTCAACAACAGCCCAAAATTAATAAAAATAGCATAATGAAAAGTCCTAAATCTTCGTTCTGAGTAAGTTCATACCTAAATCAATGGTTAATTATTAGTAATCTCCAAAATCAGAGTGTGACAGACAGACAGACAGACAGACAAACAGACAGGACGACTACTATAACCCTCTCGCGCATGAGCGCTGAGGATTAATCAATTATGTCGAGTCAAAGTGCAGCATTACAAAAGAATATACCTCTGCCATTGATTTACTATTTACTGCTTCTGTATCTGGGCATTTTTCTATGACTGATTCATAAATTGTCACCCTTACAAGGAAGAAGAGAGCAAAATCAATTAATTTTTTTAATTTAACCTATAGTATTATTAAATAAAATAATTTGCAATAAACAACAAATGACTAAAAAAAGAACAATATAAAAAAATATGCACCAACAAAAAAAATAATGGTGTCAGCAGTCTAAAAGTTCCTCAATATGCCTCCTGCAACAATCATTAAATTTTAAAAAAAATCAATTAATTTCATTACAAAAAAAAAAGTTTTTCTAGCTGGAAAAATAAAGAGTGCCTATAACTACAATAACAAAGTCACACTTGTAAATCCAAACAACCCTGCTAATTAATCGGGATCACATGCTAATAGGGATTACTGTATCATTCCAATAGTATTCAACTATAACTTTACTAAAGGGATGAGACAGAGGAGGGGGGAGGGGATAAATAGAAATTGAAAGGGAAAAAATTAAACTTCTATTTTTATAGAACACTTAAATGCAAAAAAATAAAGAATGAGCGGACCTACACTTTCTTAGTCACTCCAAAAGTGTCTTGCTTCGCGTGCCCACCATTAATATATGTATAATATGTACATTGCTATACATACATATTAATTCAGTCTGATCTCACATTGCAGTTAAACTTGAGTGAAATTATCAGTCTGTTCTAAACTGATATAAGTATACAGCCACATTGTGAGGCAAACAATCTCTTTAATACATCAACTCAGAGTTATGAAAGCAAAAATCTGACACCAAACAGCTATAGTATTTAATATGAAACTATCACTTCTACATGTACTCATAAACAAACACATAACACACACACTGTTAAAAATGGGGTGTTTGGATAACTTAGCTTTGGTGTTAAATAGAATGCGCTGCCCGGACACCCCACTTTAAAGCTTTATATTGCTTCCATAGTTAGTCAATAATAAAAGATATTTGAAATGAAGAAACTAAAGGATATTAGTTATTAGTATATTATATGCTCACTTGGTATAATATGCATCGGTGTGGAATTTATAAGGGCTCAAAGTGGGGTGTCCAGACAGCACCTCCTGTTAAACACCTCATGAGGTGTTATTTAAGCACCCCGTTTTCACATTCCCACTAAAGCACGTGTAACAACACTAGCTTACATCATCATCTTCAATGACAACAGTGACAAATTCTCTGTGATCAGATCCCAACGTATAGAGAAATACTCTGAACTCTTCTCTAGGCTCTGGATGCGGATCATCCTTTATTGTGACATTGAAACATCTTCTGTTAGTATTCACCAACGGGAAAAATTTAAAGATACCAATGAAATCATGACTTCCTGCAAGTCAAACAAACCAATAAAAAAAATTTTTTAAATGTCACTTACTTAAATAAAGAAATATATTTTCCATGAAAGAAGTATAAGGGACTGTTTCTGGGGCTGTAAGTCCCAGAAGCAGGTGTTATTAAGTATTGTTCTCGAAGGACCACCTGGCTAGCACAGGCAGCACACACAGCAAGCTAGCTATTAAAGCTGTATATGAGTTGTTATTTGTTTCTTTTCTATGTCTATAGACTCCTCAACTCCACCAAGGACAAAAAGGAGGAGGAATCACTCTAGCTACAGTGGCTAACTGTCAATTACAGAAAAGATTCGCAAGGATTCAAGACTTAGTAGCTTGCACAAGAATTCAATTGAACAAGAACTTAGAACATGTGTCTGATTACAAGTATTCTAAAAAACGCACACCAGTGTGTGTTAAATGAAACTTATATGAATTACATGTCAATGTCAATGTCTCTGACACAGAAATGATAATAATAATAATGCATGTTAATAATCAGATAATTAGCATATCAAAACCTTTGTCAAATTTGCCATACAAAAATACAAGCATTGCCAGCTGTTTTTGAACAACTACATCCCACAGAAAGTGTATGAGCTATGACCATTTTCTTCGAATATTTTCTTACCATATATTTTTTCTTTGCATGAGGTAGCTCAATACTGACATACTTGTAATCTTCAGTCCCTGTGTTTCATGATGATACCAAACTCAACCATTGACCTTTCTTCTATACCACAGCTTTTTGCGTTTTTCTTCACCTCACTTAATGGATCGCTCATTAAAAATTCAACGGACTTGGTGCTTGCTCAGCAAACACTGCAAATAAACAGCTTACATCATCGAAAGTAAGGGATAACCCCTTTCAATACGGGTAGCACTAAAAAGAGCTAGTCTTCAGCTGTTTTTTGATACCCGTAGCGGTACAGTTGAGTTAGTTTTCACGGGTGTTTATTAAAGTGGAACTGTTGGAGTACAGCAAAGTTGACATAGCAGGCTGATTGTTTGTATATCTCAACTAGCTAAGCAATACAAGGCATCCGATAAACTACTTCCAGAAACTATTCGAATTAAACTTACTGGAGATGGTACTCAAATTGCTAGAGGTTTTACAGTTGTAAATTTTGCTTTCACTCTTTTGGATGATCAAGACTGTTGTTCAGCAAAAGGAAACCATACAATAGCAATTTTAAAAGTATCAGAAAATTATAATGATTTAGCAACTGCACTAAAAGATGTCATCGAAGAAGCTAGCAATTTAAATTCAGTGAGTGTTGATGGAAATATTTATCACTTATAGTATTTTCTCGGAGGTGACTGGAAATTTCTAGCTCTTGTATGTGGTTTGGAATCAGCTACTTCAAATCATGCATGTATTTGGTGCAAGTGTCCCAAGGATAAAAGATGGGATATGAGCATGACTTGATCATTGCTGGATCAAGAAAAGGGTGCAAGAACAATTGCTGAGATTAATGAAAAAGCAAAGCTTGCTAAATCAAACAAGAATCGCTTTAATTGTTGTAATTCACCATTATTTTCTTTTATACCACTACACCAGGTAGTTATTGATTCACTTCATTTGTTTTTGAGGATAGCAGATGTTCTGATTAATTTACTTATAAGGGATCTGCGTACATTGGATGCGATAAATCAAAACAAAAGAAATCTTGATGCCTATGTTGATGTGCTAAACAATTGTAAAATTCGATTCAGGTGGTTTACTGACAAAGAAACAAAAAAGTTGACATGGAGAGATTTGACTGGCCCTGAGAAAATGAGATTATTTAATGGCATTAATATTCCTGCAGCATTTCCCGACTTACAAAATAAAGAGGCACTGCAAAAGTTATGGAAAGATTTATGGCATCACTTGGACATTCTAGTTGTCACAATGCAGTCGATTTTGAACAATCTGCTAAAGCCTGGGTTAAGCTTTTTACCTCTGTATACCAGAGTAAAGATGTAACACCTTACATGCATGCATTTGCAATGCATGTACATCAGTTCCTTAGCTTGCATGGAAATATAGTCACATTTTCACAACAGGGGCTTGAAAAGCTAAATGATATCACAACCATCCACTATCAGCACTCAACCAATCATCGAGAATCTGAAGCTCTTAAACAACTTTTGGAAAAAAGAAACCGCATAGAAGAATTGGAATATGGATACCAGAGAAGCAAACAAGTACAGAAGTGCAGTTTTTGTAAGTCTTCTGGTCACAACAAACGTACTTGCCCCACTATACATTAACAATGCAAAATTTTGTATTTTCACCTTTGAGAGTCTGCTGGTCACAACAAACGTACTTGCCCCACTATACATTAACAATGCAAATTTTTGTATTTTCACCTTTGAGAGTCTGCTGGTCAATAAATGTACTTGCCCCACTATGCATTCTCATTTTTTTTTAATTAATTTTAACAAAGCAAAATTTTGGTATTATTATAATAGTATAATAATGTTTTAAACAAAAATTTGTTTGTCTTTTCCAAATGTTGATCCTATGCCATATTTACATACAAAAGAAAATGATAAAGTGTGTCCAGTGTGTGTAACAGTTTTTGAAGGTGGCTGACTATCACTGCTAGGTGGGAAATATTCAACCAGGCTTCTGGATTTACGTAAAAAGAAGCTCACTGTATCTAACTGTACATAACCATAGTCCCCATTGACGTTGAGTCCTCTGTAATGCCAGAAGCTGCCAAGGAAAGGGTCTAGGTCCTGGTAATGTTTTATTCCGTAGTGCTGAATGTTGCAGACCATCTTTGAAGGAATTCCAACAGTCTTAAGTCCACCATTAAATTGAATTAAGTCAAAGGGCATGCTTATCTTAATAATTGGTGATACTTTTTGACCACAGTTGAGAGCACATTTGATTTTCACACGTAAAGCATTGTAAATGCTATATGGCTGGTAGGGAGAAATAATAGAACTACCTTGCTGGTAGGGGGAAGTATCTGCATTTTCTTCATTTAAGCTTTCCAGTTCTCCTTCATAACGCCATTCATCCCATTCACTAGAGTATCCAACGTAATGTATTTTGACCATGGCTCTGTCTCCCTCAGACTTCTCCTCTTGTACGGTAGAGTAGGGCTTATAACTGTGACAAATAGCGTATTAACTTACCACCGCCACTAACTCGAATAGAAATGGATCTAAGTTTTTGCGTTTTAACTGCACCAGCAAAACAATTCAAAGCGGTAAACAATTCAATTTCTAAGGTGATACGGGTAATGGTCGCTAAACCAGAGGATTCTGTTTAGTGAAGTTTGGGACGGGGTCGAACGCCGAGCAAACACAAAAATACGGAGGGTCAAAGTACAAAATGACATACATACGTCCAAACATATAAATAAACAAACATTCCCGATTTTCAATTGTGTTACCCCTGTAAGTGTCTCGCTCGCTACGCTCGCTCGCCAATAAATGATCAAGCATTTGTTTAGGGAGACCTAAACAGGGACCTTGATTCAATCATTCTCAGTTGAATAAATAAAATATATAGCACTGAATCTCTATAACAGCCAATATAATGTTAAATGACACAACAAATTAACTTAGTATTTAGACATCTAATGGATGTCCTGTGCAGAAAGAATTTGATTAAAAGACAAAAAAGTATGCAGGATCTAGCAAATAAAGACTGTAGAGGCAAAAGCAGCGAGCAAGAACATGGGGGGAGGGGAGGGCTGAACAGCCAGTGAGCTGAACATACACAAGATGAACAACAATACAGACACATAATCATAATGTGGTTGATCAAGTGAACCATCTCATAAATATGTATTTCCTGCAGGTGATTAATAGCACATGATGTTGTGAACTTAGTGATTAATAGCACATGATGTTGTGAACTTAGTGATTAATAGCACATGATGTTGTGAACCTAGTGATTAATAGCACATGATGCTGTGAACCTAGTGATTAATAGCACATGATGCTGTGAACCTAGTGATTAATAGCACATGATGCTGTGAACCTAGTGATTAATAGCACATGATGCTGTGAACCTAGTGATTAATAGCACATGATGCTGTGAACCTAGTGATTAATAGCACATGATGCTGTGAACCTAGTGATTAATAGCATATGATGCTGTGAACCTAGTGATTAATAGCACATCATGTTGTGAACGTAGTATTTAATGGCATATCAAATGTAATAATAACTAGGTTTACAACATCAAATCACAAACGAAAAGTAAAAAATGTTACAGTATTCTGCAACTCACTTGCCGACAGCTGCTGCGTGATAATATACCCGTTAATTGTTGACGTCAAGTTTCCTCCAGCATACACTACACAGAGTTCAAGAGTTGTCTCATTTTCTGCTACCACATACTCCCTTGAGCTACCCTCAAATTCCAAGTCTGTGATGATATAAAGCAAGTTTCATTGTCAATGCTTATTCTTATTACAATCTTCAGTTTAATGAGATGTATGATTGAACAACCACTCGGCAATTACTATAACATCCATATGAAAACCAATACCATGTGAATATTAGTAACTTTGGGGTGAGCGTATAAACGACACAATGGATTAAAGTAATTAATTCAAACTTTGATTTCATTAAAATTCCCTTCATGTAGACTACAAGTTAGTGGGCAAAAGTTAGAGAGGTGAAATAAGAGGTGAATCCAGCACTAATGACAGGGAGGTGCTCAACTATATTTATGTCAAAACTTATGAAATACAAATGATTTGGACATTTATTTGTAAATGAAGAGCATTAACTAGCATACAGTTGTCCTATGAACTAATTTTCCTGTATTAGTTCCCATGTATGTTATAATTTTTTCAACAACTTCAAGGGGGGTGAGAGGGGAAGGGAAGGAATTTATTTATTACACTCAGCCCTCACACTATCATGCAATAAATCTGACCAGAAACTGTGAGCCTATGTTTAACTACTATAATGGAAAGATACAATAAAATCAGTGTAGCAATTTGCTCTACTAAAATTTTAGTAGAACAAATTGCTAATTAAGAAATAATAATTTAATTATAATTCTTGACTAGCTCATTCTAAACTTACAGTCATTGTCCATAATTCGAATTATCATCTCAAAGGGAGGCAATTCAGAGTTTGAGGCTTCAAGGATCAATCTGAAAGACTCCATGGTACGTTCAGGCACTTCATCATCTATAATTTCAATCAGATGACACCGTTGGCTTTGACCAGCCATATCAAATGTTACAAAGATTGGCACAAAGTCAACAGTTCCTAATGAAAAAGAAAAAAAACTTACATAACACATTAATGAGAATAGTGCCCGAAAATTATATCAAATTAAAATAAATCAAAGAAACTACCAAAAGTTATTGACACACTCTCAGGCAAAGCAATGACATGATAAAATGGCTGTATTTTTCTATCTTAAAATGACATCATTAATAGTAGCAAGCTCTCCTCCCTATCTTACATCTGAGGATGTCCATCCCTCAGAGTTCCATTAAACAACTAAAATATGACTAGAAATAATAGTCGTTTAGTAGTTCCCAAGTATTTACATGTTTTGATGTGCTTCAAGTGGTGAGCAGGCTAGCTACATACATGTGCAAATTAAACTGAATTAACTGGAGTACATACTATATTCACAACTCATGTATGTGTTATAATATAGCTGTATTATACTGTCATTTGATACTTACAGGCAAATATTTTTAACCCTCCAGCACGCATGCACAAGAGGGTTATAGTACTCAGTTTGTCTGTCGTTCAGTTTTAATTCTGTCAACAAATTTTGCTTCCACTTATTTTTTCATATAAAGCCAGTTCTTTTTAGCCATACGATCACCCTATTGTCATGCCATAATCACCTGAGCAAATAATTTATTTACAGCCAGCAGTAGTTTTGCTTTACTCAGTGGTTTAGAGTATTGGAATTGGAGTTGCCCATTTAAACTACTGGTGAGGTGAACGTCCCTTGCATGTTTAGCTTCTCTTATGAAATCAGCATTAACGTCTACTGTTTCATTGCACAAGTTACATATCAACATATTCATACTGATACTATGCCAAGTAAATGATTCTTCAAGTCTTTGTTATAGCTAGCTATTGTATAATAATGCTGAGGGTTCACAACTTTGGTTCTTAAATAAAGTGCTTAAATCCATATAAACTTGACAGGCAGAAAGTTTAAACTATTGCTATAGTACACATTACCAGCTGGCAATTGATAGTTGATACATTCTAAGTCTCACACAACTATCACGAAACACACACACATATATATCATCATTAAAATAAATCAACCTTAGCTCACTTGTCAATTGCACAAGTATGCATATAAAAAGTGTAAGTGTGTCACTCAAATTGATCTCATAGGAAATATATTGTTACCATATGCAGTCACGGGTAAGCCTGCTAATCGGCACCTGACTACTTCTGAGGCAGCTCCAGCATAGCTCACACAAACCTCGAATTGACCTACATCTTCTTCATAGAAAGCCCGCACAGATCCATTAAACCGGGGGGCTAAAATAATGAAGAAACAACAAACAAGTAATTGATCAAATGGTAGCCAAATGAGACAATGATTTCGTACAATTTAAAACCAGAATAATAATATGAACTAAACTCTGCTTCCTTTCTAATCAAATAAAACTAACAAAACTTAAGCAGTACACTTACTGACATCATTGTCTACAATATAGAGCTCTTCTTCAAGATAAAACATGGCTGATGAATTCCTGCCCTGAGTGACTGATACTTTCACTGTCTCTATGGGTTCTTTGATCCGATCGTCGATAATAGTCACATCAAAGCACTCTGTTGCTCCAGCTCTTAGAAAAACCTCCTCCCCACGAACAAAGTTTATCGCAAAGTCTGGGTTGTTACCTGTCATGGAGGCTGTAGAAGACTGAGGGACGACATCAATTATAATCGAAGTATCTTCTTTTCCTCCTCTTACACAGAATTTCATGTCACCTACACTCTCAGGACCTACTAGACTCCTCAGATCAGTAAAGGAAGGGTCTGAACAATAAATAAAATTATAAATACCATGCATGTACCTGCCATAGGAGTAGCTAATATTCAACTCCAAAATATGAGCGATTATGCATTATTGATATAAGAAATTATAGTGAGCTAAAGACAGGACATAAAATAATGGAGGACACAAAATAATGGAGCTCAAGATTAGTCAATCGAAACTAGTAAAAAGTCAAAGCATATTACAAATGGTAGTACTCAAGGGTTGAGTCAACAGAAGAGAGAAAGTTCAGCAATGTTTAACCACACCGCGCTCAAGCGCACAAATATACAGTACCACATATATACTTTAAACCCTCACACATATGTTAACAGACTTAAGCAGAGAGAAGAGAGTGAGAAAGAGAACACAAAGTGAAAGGTGGTTTGATAGTAGGAAAGAGAGCAAAAATAATAATCATAATAATGATAATAAAGGCAACTAATAGATCTAAATATCCATACCGTCATCATCATTAATGGTAACCACAGTGGTATCCAATATTTGCAAAGTTCGCAAATCTTGAAGTGCCAGAAGAAAGAATTCTCTACCATCCATTAAATTGTCATCCAGTATAGTGATATCAAAGCAAAATGTGTGTGGTGGCTTCAAAAACACTCCAAAGATGTCCACTGGCTGGAAGTCCACTCTCTCTGCAAGTGAATTGACAAAGTAAGTACTACGGATAGATGTATTTGTGATATATGCCGCTGTGTTTAGATTTCTACTAATGTGGTGAAATCGACTGTACTGAGTGCTTCCTTGTCCCTATTCTGCTCAATACCTACCCATGCACAAGAAAACTTGCTTTTACCGTTACTTCTGCTTTACCTATAATGTCTTATTAATCACTGCTTTTTAAGTAAAGCACTGCATATTATAAGCACTTCAGAACTATCTTTTGTAAAATGTATCAGATTTCATGTGCCAATATTTGAAGTATTATGGCACTAACTTCTGAATAACTGCCTGTATGTTAGTGATTAAGCTAATCAGAATGGTCTATAAGATAACCAAGCTTCAATGTAAAATTCCTAAAGCACAGTGGTATGCACACAAACTACTTATGTGTACAGATCTAGATTGAACTACCTGTAGCATGAGGGCATGGAAACCTGAAACATCTGCTTTGAGGCCCAAAGGCACTAAATATTTGTACTTCCAGTGTTTTAGAGCCGGGTACCACACATACGTGATTCCTCAATGTACCATCAGATTCCGAAACCAAATAATCATCTAACATAAAACGAGGAGGTGGGTCTCCAACTACAAAAACAACAACAACAACAAATATCAAAAGATTTATGAGGTGCCAAAAATGATTCAGAAGGAATTTTACTCTCCAAAACTATTGCTGGTAACTTTAAATTTTATAAGTAATAAATTATAGGTACAGTATTTGACACACAGCCTTAGGCCAATGGTCACTGAGTTGATATAACACATCCTCAGGCTAATGGTCACTGTGTTGACATGACACATCCTCACCTCCCACAAACCGTTTTGTTCTATGGTTCAAGGAGTTTATTTCATCAACACCTTCTCCTCCAGCATCTACTACCACCACTGCAGTGTTGAGGCAGAAACTTTAAATTATTGACTAAATAATTAGAAAAACATGACCTGTTGCACAAGTCAGCACTAGAATCGCTGTGAGGTGATAAACAAGCAGATCGACCTTAGTACGACTCCTGAGCTGGTGCGTCTTCATAATTTGTCGAGCTGTCATTGATAACCCTTTACCTAAATTCTGGCGTCGCTGACCCTATACCAACT
>WLWD01003179.1_pt1 | contig 89668 bp, 50 predicted proteins | sample 6712731 | NCBI WGS metagenome assembly WLWD01 (sample SAMN12718690, study PRJNA576275) | sponge metagenome | isolation source: marine sponge | host: Mycale hentscheli | place: New Zealand: South Island, Marlborough, Capsize Point | collected 2014-11-01
AACCTTAATACAGTGGTGCAATACATTCACAGATACAGGAATATCCTGTTTGAAATGCTGGATAAATCTGCAGACAGTGTTGACCCTGTGAATATTGGAGAAGTAACGACTTCGCATAGTGACATATTATATTATGACAAACCAAATCTACCAGGTACTGAATTTAAAATACCTCACGATGTGGTTACTACTGGTCCAGAAGTTTACATTGGCGAAAAGAAGTCTTCACATTCAGATATAGGAGTTGAAAGACAGAATACGCCTTCACTGAATTGGAACTCAGGCACAAAATTTATGCCAGATCAAGGCTACAACTCATATAATGTAGATTATGGAAGTGGCACAGATGATGGAAGTGGCACAGATGATGGACCTGGCAAAGATTATAGTGTGACTTACAGCCAGGGTGACAGGGTCAAAACAGAGAGATGGGAAAAATTTACTGATTATATGGATCCAAATGGTAAGTCTGACTCTGTGTTTGTATGTGTGTGTACATGTGTGTGTGCTTGAAACACACATACATACACATATGAATATGTGTTGAGGATTGTATTACTATTGTTTCCAAGTGTAATGCTAAAATAATGTACTCCAGAACTGAAAAACTGTTGTTTTAAGCATTATTGTTGAATTAGAATGCAGATTGTTGTGTCTTTTTGATTAGGGAAGATGGGGGCTTGCATGCGTACTATTAGGAATCAGCACAAGACAGGGTGATTGTCAAATGGGTAAATGGTCGATAATAACTGAAACAGCATGATAGAGATTGATAGATAAAACAATGTAGTGGTTACATACGATGGAATTGAGAGCTTTACGAATGAAAATGAAGAGAGAAAAAACACAAAAGTTTCAACAGTGTGTACCACCTTTTGGACAAAGCAAAAAGTGTGAGGGTATATCAAATCTTATTTCATGTCTCTGCTATATAAAACTTCTAGTATTAAGTGCTGTCATTGAATATCAAACACTCACGCACATCTGCACACAATAATCCTTCACACTAAGCATTGCTGCCATGTATTTCCATTATTTAAAATGTGCCAGAGAGTAAACTGATTCAGCAGTAAAGAGAAAGTATCACTTTCAAATAATATATATGGACTGCTCTCAAGAAATTTATCAATTATCTGTGTGGATTTGAGCCATTTATAATTATTATTTTTATTATTCCAATTGTCCATGAGCCTAAAATAACCACACAACTACATTACAAATTAGTTGTATGCCAGTGCTAGACCTGTTGACTGTTAGCATGCACATAGTTGTGTGCTTTTTTCTTTGTATTTCCCTATTTCCTAATTATTGTATGATCACCGGTATTATATCTTAGCGTTTAATTTTAACACACTAGTTTCTTGCATCAGAGTAAAAAAAAAATCTTCTAGTTATCTACCTAGCTCTAACATTAGCTACTGTAGCTATTGGCTAGGGAAGTGAGTAGCTCTAGTGTATTAATAAGTCTCTAAGGATAAGTTCTACTCTTTCTCTGAAACAAACACCATCCCAATCACAAACTTGATGAGAGGGCTTTGACTGGGGGAAGAGACAGATATGGCTAGCTACTTGCAATCGCACCTCAACAATGCATCCATTGCTATGGTAGCAAATTGTCAACAATTGTTAACTCTCTCAGCGGCAGAAAACAATATTGAAGTAGAACTAGCTATTAATTTCATTTACACTTCCAAGCCATTGATTTAATTCATTCACTCCTTCTATAATTTCATAGGTGACTTCCATTCATCTAAGCAACATCGACATGGCCGCTATCATATTCTGACAGTTTTCCTCTTACTAGGCGGTGTTATACTTGTAGCATACATTTGTATACGTAAACAAAAGAAGGTGAGTCAAGAAAAATACGAAGTTTGAAAGACAGAACAATGGCTATTATAATTACAATTGTCAAAGTTTTGACCCCTTCATAAAAAATAGATTGAAATTTTCTCACTTAATAATATATAACACTGTCTAGAAAAGTTTCAATCTAGCTATTATTATTATATAATATAATAGATATTATTATTATATTTTTCCTATTCAGCTGAATGAACTTGTAGGCAGCATGTCTGGAAAGTTGAAGGTTGAAAGAAACTGCATCTACAAACGGGTGTTGACCACAGAGGCCTAATTCAGAATGAAGGCACAAGCTATGGTCATGCACTATGTATTCATAGCCGCATTCTAGTAGCTAACACTGTCTAAATAGCACATTATGAAATCTAGCTACATTCTAGATTTCTTTGTGCACTTAATATTTTTGTTTTAACCATCATTCACACCCAAGTGCATACAATAATTATGAGATTATATTTTATTGTATTATATAATTAAATAAAGACGGAGTATTTAATAGTGTAGCTTTATTTAATGACCTTTGATCAGACTCAGAATATCATGGTCCCATACAACTATTCAAAGGTGATCTATTATAAAACTAAGACAAACTAAAGCTGACTAAATCAACACTACTACTCTCTTAGTATAATGTCCATGGCTTATTCTTAGCAAGGAAGGTAGTATCACTCTGTTGGAATTCCTCAAACTTGTACCCTCAATTACACACAAATTTGATCACTGAGCATGTACTACCAAGAACTGGTCGGATGAGGTCAATAAAGTAGCTACTCAAAATAAATATTTATGAAGTAGTGCATGAATAGGATTACAACTTTACACCAAATGGATTTTCCCAATACAGTCGAACCTCCCTGCAACGGGACTCCGAGAAGCGGTCAGACTCTCAACAACGGTCAGACTGTTGGGAACGGAGTATTTTCTGCATGTATGTAATAGATTTTTTGACTCCAAGTAACGGTTGACTCTCTACTCCGGACAACGGCCAAGTTGTGTGCCCCAAAATGTAATGTCTTGTACAAAATTTACTTCTTGGGACACCCATTAACATTAAGAAGTCCCTCTATCTATCACTTGTAAGATCTCAGCTGACCTACTGTTCCCAGCTATGGTTTCCCAACAAAATACAAGACATTATCTTATTGGAAAGAATTCAACGGCGTGCAACTAAATACATTTTAAATAATTATAATATTTCTTACAAATTAAGACGTATTCATCTCAATATTATTTTACCACTAATGTACTACCTACAATTACTAGACCTATTATTTTTGTTAAATGTCTTAAGAATCCATCTGATTCATTTAATGTAATTAATCACGTCACTTTTCATTCTGGGTCCACAAGATCTTCATCTAATCAAAAAAACTCCGAAATAAGGTCAAACCCTCTACAAAGGCCAAAGAGTTCGTCCCCATGCATGGCTGTTGTTCGGACGTTCGACTGTACAACAAATAAAATTAAATATTTCAGTACACTAAAGAACCTACAACAGGTCAGACGGTGTCATCTAGGACTTGAAATGCGTATGAATCTTTGGATTCACTTCCAGAGGATTATGGAAATGTTAGCATAAATGAATAATTTTGGACCTATAATATGCATTACAGTGCACAAACAGAACCTAATGAATGGATATGAGGTCTGAAGGTGGGTCTATATTCTCTTCGGGCTGTATAGTACCAAATAGTCACTCAGAATAATTAATAATATTCATTTAATTTAGTAAACATGGCAATAACTATATTCATAATATTGACAAAGTATGTTTGCAGTGATCAACAATTAAGCTTATGGGGGAAAATAAACATATTGTGTGATAATGTCCCTATACCAGCAGAGTAGGAAATGTGCAGACTGAGCATATGGTGTTGGTCGGCAAGTATAAAGACACTACACTACAATAAAAGGTATCACCTAATGTGGGAGAGACTGTCAACTAAATATGACAGACTTTTCAGTCCAGTTCTGGTTCAGGGAGTGGACTATTAGGTTTGACCACGAGGTGATTCATTAATGCTATTGATAAAGAGGACAGCTCACAAGTTTAGTCAAGAAACTCCATGAAATCAGCAAAGCCTACTTACTTTTTTTCAATTCAATTTTGCACTCATTCTAAAAGGTGTTTCTGTTTGACATAGTGTGTACGAACTATCCTGAAATTATTAGTCCCTATAATTTACTGCGGACCCTAGTGCTTTACAATCGCGTTAAAATTTTCGTGAACAGCAACCAAAACTGGCATTATGTCTGCTATGTATTAGGTAAAGCATCTTCGAAAATCTAGGTATGTCTAGCTGACTATGCATGATAGGCCATTCCTCTTTACCCACACTACTTCCAAGGTAAAGTATTTCCTTGTTACCATTGCCTGAAGTTAAGGTCTTGGCACTCAAATAATTCTAGATCAATTATTACAATCATGTGTATTGTTAGTAAACTCATCTTTTTGCAACGTACATTATTATACTTTATGTAAGTTTAGCTACTGCTAAAACTACTTTGGTAAGGTAATTATTTAGCTAAATCTACAAAGAACGTCCTAAGGGTACTTTACCTAATCAGAATTATTCAGTCATGCCACCTGTCCCAGTCATTCATTCATTCTATAAGCGAATTCCAATCAATATGGCCATTTCACATCCTGACTACACTCTTCATAATACATACTGGGCAGAATTAACTATAGTATTGCATTCGTTTGTATGTGCAAAAGGATAAAGGTAATAAAAAAATTACAAAACAACTAAAGCATTGAATGTATTTTTAAGATGTATGGTGTGAAGTAAATCTCAACAAATGTAAAGCATAGACTTGTGAATACATAGCTAAAGTAGAAAGTTGGAAACGATCAATCCATTATATAAGAAAGGTTAGATCTATATGATTTGATCTTACCAAAAAATTCTTGAAGCTTCTTTTTAATTACATAACTCATTTATTATTGCCCAATCAGCTGAATGAAATCATCAGCAACTACATAAGCCAGGGAAATAGACAGGTCAAGGAATATACTACCGACTCATAATTCAGAGTGAAGGAGTTTGTTGGTCTTTGTGATGCCCAATGAATGAACTACCATGACACACTTCTCAGCAACCACCAATATCAATGGCAAAAAGAAAAAAGTCTGGTTCCATCAATCTTAGTTAATTGGCTATAGCTAATAGCTATTTGTTTTATTTCCAATTTTTCCAATCACTATGTTTGAATGAATTGGAATGACAATGCATGCCAAACAAATTTACTTTAGTTGTTTAGTTAGTTCTGAAAGTGCAACGTTCCATTTTAGTTTAGGCCTAACTTGGTCAGGTACGTTAAGTAGCTATTGGTTATTTAGGATAAGTTAAAACATGAACTGTATGACCCAGTTTAGAATATTGATGTAGCTACCTTCACGAAGTGAATGGCCGGCCTAATCATCACAGCACATCAAAGAACTAGACTTACTGGTTGAGCAAATTTAAAGGAAAGTTAAATAGTGAATGCTAGCTAGATATACATACACATACACAGCATATGCATTATGCTTGCAGTGGGTTACTTAATAAGATATATTTGTCAAAACTGGCCCAAAATATTTAAGTTCCTAACTGTTGCCAGTTTCAATAGACATTGGATGGCAAAAATAAGTAATTGTGCTAAACTGGTCAAAAAATAATAAATAACAACAATAATAAAAATTAAAAAAAGCTTGCAGAGCTCATCAATACTGAAAAGGTAAATCAAACTACTTCCCTATCTTATAGAAGCAAAAGTTGACTGCCACAGCTCCATAACTACCTCAAAATTGTTGCATCAACGAAACAAGTCGTTTAATTTTAACCTTTCACCAATTTTCTATAATGAAGGATGCTCTAAGACAATAATATCAACCACAACTTTTGCTACAACTACTTTCACTCTACTATCACATCATCAGCTATCTTTCATACACAGTTCCACTTGTGCAACAACAGACTGACCTAGCCTAGGTGGCAATGATTGAAATCACAGACTTAAAAAATACACTTCCTAGGAGGCGTATATATGAAGTTTATTAACATTGAATTGAGAAATCTGATTGGACGGTTTGAGTGGTATAGGAAACCTGTCACTATGAATAACTGGACATAACGTGCTGTTAAACTTAGGATTATTTACCTGTGCATGTGTGTGTGTATGTGGGCATATGTATGAGTGTGTGTGTGTATAATTTGATATGTTACATATCTATACAGCTATAAGAAGCAAACTGAATCCCATATTATTATTGAAACAGCAGTAATTGTGTGGGGTAAGCTTTACAATTATCAAAGTTTTGACCCTTCATAAAAAATAGATTGAAATTTTCTCACTTAAATATATAACTACTGTCTAGACCCCTTTTTAAGTGATAAAATTTCAATCTAACTATTACTATATAAGATATTATTATATTTTTCCTATTCAGCTGAATGAACTTGTAGGCAGCTGCATGTCTGGAGAGTTGAAGGTTGAAAGAAACTGCATCTACAAATGTGTACTGACCACAGAGGCCTAATTCAGAATGAAGGCACAAGCTATGGTCATGCACTATGTATTCTAGACTACGCCCCAGACAATCAAAGGTAGATAATTGAAGAATAGTACAATGATGAGCAAACGAATGAATAGGAAGTCGAATAATATTCAAGAAAATATGAAATGAAGAATGCGATGAATGGCTAGAAGAGTTGAACAACTGCAACAAAACTGAACAACTGCACAACTGATTGGACTGAGCTGGGTCAGTCCACTATATACTGTAGCTCAGTCCAAGGTGGGTTGTTTTCATAAAGCTAATGCGTAAATGTGTGTGTGAATGAAGTGTGAATGTATGTTTGTCCTTTCTCAATAAGGTGTAAATCAGTAATTAATTGTTTATTGTTGTGCCATCTGGCCTATGTTTGTCACTTGTTTGTTTGCTTCAACATCCCGGGGCCCCAAAGGCGGACTTTGTTTGGCTTTATCACTTTCCTTCAGTAGAAGAACAAGTTTTAAGATTGGACGTCGTAACAACCTCTTGGCTGTCTTGACTAACACCTGACTAGACCATCTTGTCCTGGGTAAGTTTCCACGATTCTTCCCAGAGGCCAACTGTTTTGAAAAGTTGTCGAGTCTTTGAGAAGGACGATGTCTCCAACTTGAATGTCTTCATGAATTTTCCTCCACTTGTTGAGTCTGTTTAATGTACGAATGTATTCTGTCGACCATCCAGAACTCTCTGATAACCAATTGACAAAGATTCCAGCGTTTGAGCGTTGAAGGTTGCTGCAGTAAATCTCCCTTGTCTGGTAAGGCTTCTAGTGGCCTTCCTACCAGGAAGTGACCTGGCGTGAGGACATCGAGTCCGTCCTCATCTGTACTGTCAAATGGCAGGGCCGTAGCAAAGGGTGCGGCCGGTGCGGCTTTGGCCGCACCACCTTTTTTTCAACTCTAATTTATTATTCAACGCATGCGCAGAAACGCGGAATACAATGACATGTAAGGTAAGGATCGGCCACGCAAGACCAGTACCGTGTAGATAGTAGTATTCGAAGCTGATGAGTGCTCACCGCGGAGGTTCCTGAGAAACCATGCCAGCCAAAGGATTATAATTTTCCTAAAAGAGTATTTGGAAAAAAAGGAGACACTTCCAGAGCATTTCAATCGCACTGGTTTAAAATTTGGACATTCTTACACTACGATGAGGCGAAGGATGTTGTCTTCTGTCATACTTGCATGGTTGCAGCAAAAAGAAAAATGTTATCTACCAATAATTTAGATCCAGCTTTTGTAAGTTGTAGTATTAACAATAACTGTTACGGCTTGTTTAACCTATACTTTTTTCTTTTTTTTCTTAATTATTTGATGCTTCTTCACATTCATAAAACAAGAACAGATGAAATAGATTTAAAGATGAATTTATAGACGAATCCGAACACCGTAGCAGTATTTTTTCAAAGTTTTAAGTTCATAGCATTATTGTTTTAAGAACTTTAATTATTTATGTAACAATCTATTGTAATAAAAATTTTGAAAATTGAAATGTTCATAATATAAAAAATTAGAGGTCCTTTTTACTGGTTTTATTGCTGTATCCACTTGTGAATTCAGTGATTAAGCCACTTCCACCTGCAATAAGTTCAAACTTGTAACTAAAGTATAGACAAACCACACCCACAAACTATTAACCACACACATTTCCGGAGCCGCACCACCCCAAAATTGCTTGCTACGGGCCTGAATGGCACTAGTGGTCGACTGTTGAGACATGATTCAACCTGAGTGATAGCCGTATAGAGTTCTTCATAGGTGAACTTGTGGAGTCCCACAGTCTTCTTGAGAAGTGTTTTTGCAGATTTTACTGCTGCCTCCCAGAGGCCACCAAAGTGAGGGGCTCTCTCTGAGCTGAAATGCCACTGAATGTCTTGATGGAGGCAGTAAGCATGAACAGTGTCTTGCAGTGGTTTCTTCTTCAGAAGTTGATACGATTCACGAAGATCTCTTTCTGCACCTACAAAGTTGGTGCCATTGTCACTGAATATTTCCTTGGGCTTTCCTCTTCTTGCAATGAATCGCCTCAGTGTAGCCACAAAGGCTTCAGCAGTCATATCTGTGACCAACTCCAGGTGAACGGCTTTAACTACAAAGTCTACGAACACACAGAGGTAGTTCTTGACCATAACAGGCTTCCTTGGGTTGCCGCGTTTCACTAGGAAAGGTCCAGCGTAGTCAATGCCCACTATGGAGAAAATATTGTTGGGTGTGGATACGCTGAGGCAGTAGCTGTCCCATGCGTTGTTCCGCGACGACCTGTGACTGCTTGCGACAAATGACACACTTACGGCAAACATCACGGACTAAGCGTTTCCCAGCAATGACGTGGAACGATCGGCTGAGAATAGACAGGAGAAGTGTAGGGCCAGCATGACATGATGTAATGTGAAGATACTGAACAATGAGGTAAGTTAGAGGCTCCTTTCTGTCGAGCACTACGGGATGACGTTGGCTGTATTTGAGTTTTGAGTGTTGCAGACGTCCTCCTACACGTAACACACCTTGATTGTCAAGAAATGGATGCAGCGATAGCAGAGGGTCACGAGTAGTCAAATCATTTCCCTTTCTCAGGCGTTGTCGCTGCTCGGAGAATGTATTCTCTTGTGATAGATACCAAAGAAGCTCTTCCGCCCTCCGCGTCTCGTCAACTGAGAGTTGTGGGGATAAGCATCGTTCCTCGGAATGCCGTTTGCAGTTTTGGCGGAAGCGTAGTATCCACGCTACAGTAGTTCGTAGCTTGTGGTAAGATGAGTAGCGTTGCGTTAGCCACGTAGTGTCTGCTGCAACCATATATGCAACAGTCTTGACTTCCATAATGTCTTCCGGAGGATTAGATACAGGCCTAGGTGGCCAGTGAGTGGGAGGCTTGCACAACCAAGGGGGCCCCATTCCACCATAATTTGTGCTCTAGTAAATTCCTCGGCAGTAGACCGCGAGATGCGCAGTCGGCAGGATTCGAATCAGTAGGGACGTGGCGCCATTTCTGAGATGGCATAAGTTGTCGTGTAGAACTGACTTGATTACCAATGTAGGTCTTGTAGCGTCGGGGTTGTCCATCCAGCCATGCAAGAACTATTGTAGCGTCTGTCCAACAGTAAACATCCTGCAATGGAATGGACAATGCTCTTCTCGTAGCGTCAAGAAGTTTTGCCAATAGTTGAACCGCGCACAATTCCAGTCTGGGTATGGTCAGTCTCTTCAAAGGTGTGACTCTGGTCCTCGCTATAACAAGTTTGACCTCAGTAGAAGTATCTAGGCACACGGTGCGAATGTAAACCACAGCTGCATACGCTGACTTGGAAGCATCCGCAAAACTATGCAGTTGTACGCTAAGTCGATCCTGGTCAAGTGAGAAATAGCGTCTTGGAATCGGCCTTTTAGCTAGTGCAGGAATCTGGTTCCTCCAGGAGAGCCAAGTTGTAGCTATGCTGTCGGGAACTGGGTCATCCCATGCTAGTTGTAGTTCCCAAAGTCGCTGCAGTAGCAGTTTGAGTAGCAGAATCGCGGGAGCAATCCAACCCAAGACGTCAAACGTCCTAGCGATATCCGAGGTGAGATTCCGCTTGGTGAGTTCCTCGGACAGTTTGAGAGATGAAGTAGAAACGTAAAGTGAGTCTCTACACGTATCCCAATGGATTCCCAGTGCTTTGTGAAGCTCATTGGGAGTCGGAAGTTCTTGTACCACTTCTTGTTCACGTAGATCTTTCGGGACACTGTCAATGACACTCCTAGAGCTTGAGCGCCACTTTCTCAGCTGCATGTTCCCTTGTCCCAGTAAACCATTGAGTTGTGCTCTTAGCTCTGTAGCCTCTGTAACGGATTCCGCACCAGTGAGACAATCGTCCACGTAGAAATTCTTTTGTACGACCTCGGCTGCTTGTGGGTAAAGTTCGGCATTATCCGATGCAATGCGTTGAAGTGTTTGAGCAGCAATGAAAGGTGAAGAAGTGATGCCGAACGTCAAGCGTGTCATTCTGCAGTCAACCATATGACTGCTGTCTGTTGTCCACAAGAATCGATGTAGGTCTCGGTCTGTAGGGTGAAGCTCAATCATGCGGAACATTTTTGAAACATCGGCTGTTAATCCAATCTTATGAAGACGAAATCGAAGTAGAATATCTGGCAGTGGAGAATAGACATTAGGACCCGGGAGCAAAATATCATTCAGTGATATACCGGTGGACGTAGCAGCGGAAGCATCGAACATTGCTCTTAGCTTAGTGGAGGTACTAGACTGTTTCGTTACTCCATGCATTGGATTTTCTTTCCTTTTCAGTGACAGTTCTGTTGAGGCAAGTCTTCGCTCCGCTTGTTTACGTGAGTCTCTCAAAACTGGCGCGTCAGGACGTCTAGGAAGCTTTACCTGATACAATCCGTCACGTGTTTTGATGGTCGTCTTCTCATAGTGAACCAATGCAAGTTGCTCTTCATTAGTGTAGGAATCTTTAGGAGTGTGAACTTCTTCCACCTCCCAGAAAGCTCTCAGCAATTGATTGCTTGTGTCTTCTGATACAGAATGTAATGTCAGATACGCTGTAATATTTGTTCCACTATCGGCTTGACCGTACAGTAGCCATCCAAAAATAGTATATTGTGCTGTGATGAAAGAAGAAACCTTGAGAATTTTGGGAAAGACTATGCTCTGATATACATCCATTCCTAGAAGAATATCAATCTTACCAGGACGATTGAAGCGGGGATCAGCCAATTGCAATGTTTTTAAGATCGGAATATCGTCCGTAAAGGCAGGTTGAGTAGGTAGATCGATAGTGATTTTGTCCACGATAGCAGGAGAGAGAGTTATTCCATCGGCCTTCTTTACTGATAAAACTAAATGAAGTGTTGTGCGATGAGTGCTACTTGGAACTTCCGTTCCTTGTATTCCTGCTATCCTCGTCGAACTAGGAAATTTCTTTGCTTGAAGAACGTTAGAGAGTTTCGTAGTGATGAATGAAGTGGATGATCCAGTATCAAGAAGTGCTCGTGCCATGGCAATGTGTCCATCTGGTGTCTGCACCTCGACTTGGCATGTCATGAATAGAGTAGTAGAATTTGAAAACTGTCGATTGTGAGTGCAAGCAGGTTCAGGCAACGCTACATTGGATGTAGCCGGAGGGTTATTGCTTGAAGCAGCAATAGTAGTAGGTAGCTTGGGCAATGCTACATTCGATGCCACTGGAGGATTATTACCTATGGTAGTAGGTGGGTTGGGCAATGCTAAGTTGGATGTCCCTGGAGGATTATTGCTTGAAGCAGCAGCAGTAGTAGTAGTAGGTGGTGAATCACCCCTATGAAGAAGAGTGTGATGCTTGCCCTTGCATTTCATGCAGTAATAAGTACTTCTGCAAGATCTGAGCACATGTCCATAACCGAGACAGTTACGGCAAAGTTTGAATTTTTGAACATGAGCTTGTCGTTGTTCAACGGTCATATCGATGAATTTTGAACAAAGATATGGAGGATGATAAGTACGATCGCAAAGTTCACAGTTACACGTGGTCTCTGCAACGTACACTGGCGCCTTGCTTTGCTTCTTCGGCCTTTGCTTAGAACTTTTGCTTGAAGTTTTACTCACAGATTCGTCCGTATGCATCCATGAGCTAAGAGTGATATCCATGAATTCCAATACATTTGTGAAGATTAGCTCTTTGCTATGTTCACTGGAATAAATTTGCCAGCGATCTAGAAGTTTGGGTTCGAATTGATTAACTATGAGTGAAGCCAGTAAATGTTCGATGTCTAATTGTTCAAGTCGTTTCAATCCAGCGATGTGCTTGTCAATTTCGATTCTCATATCCAACAATCCTTTGTAAGTCAATGAAGAGAATGTGTCGAGACTAGCTAGCGATTGCATATGTTTGCGATGAATAATATCTTGATTGCCGTTTCATCTTTCAGAGCAGAGTGTAGATAAGACAGCTTGCTAGATTCAGACAATTCGGGAACATTGTGTACTGCAGATGAGAATTCTTCCCAAAATGAAGGCCAGTCTAAAGGGTTTCCGTTGAATGGAGCTAATTTAAGTTCTGGTAGTTTGACTCTTCTCACAGACAACGACGATAACGAACTTGGGGTTGGTGAGGCAGAATCTACGGATGGCTTCATAGCATCCATATCGATTAGCTTAAGTGAACGGATCTCTTCGCTGTAGTCACGCAACTTCGTCTTCAATTCTGAATTTGTTTTGGCGACTGGTTTAGTCAGAAGCCGCGTTAGCCTCTTGATTTCTTCGTTGAGATCCTGAAGTGTGGTTCCCCATGTCTTCGCTTTGTCTTTACCAGATGCTTTGAGTTGGTCGATTAGTTCCTTGATATAATCCGCGATTTCGTTGTCTTCATATAAATGTAGTAACCCTTGCAGGCGATTTTTCTTAGATCCGTACTCTTCGTGATGGCGATCCAAGATTTCTTGTTCCGGTTCCTTTTCATCCCCGTCCAATTTGGTGACGAGTTTCTCCTGAACGTCGATCAATGACGTACTTGTAGTCTGCATTATTTCCAATTGCTTCTTGAGACAAACTGCATCCAGATCCACCGGTGGGAGATAAAGATAATTTTGAATGTTGGATTTAATTTTAGTGAATGTGACTTGAAGAGCGCTTTGTGACTTACGCAGAGTAGTTACTTCTTCCATGTTGATGAAATCTGCCGTTTTCTTCTGATCCGGCTCGAAGGACCATGAATCATCTAGTGCGCAATTAAGCGTAGCGGCTGGTTACCCAGTAGCAACACAACTCGCCCTTAAATGAACGAACACTGCACTGGGTATGTCTCTTCCTGCGCAAATGTTCCGTTGTATGCTAATCCAGAGTGCAGTTAAACTACGCCCCAGACAATCAAAGGTAGATAGGTTTTAAGTTATATGGAATTGAAGAATAGTACAATGATGAGTAAATGAATGAATAGGAAGTCGAATAATATTCAAGAAAATATGAAATGAAGAATGCGATGAATGGCTAGGAGAGTTGAACAAATGCAACCAAACTGAACAACTGCACAACTGATTGGACTGAGCTGGGTCAGTCCACTATATACTGTAGCTCAGTCCAAGGGGGGTTGTTTTCATGAAGCTAATGCGTAAATGTGTGTGTGAATGAAGTGTGAATGTATGTTTGTCCTTTCTCAATAAGGTGTAAATCAGTAATTAATTGTTTATTGTTGTGCCATCTGGCCTATGTTTGTCACTTGTTTGCTTGCTCCAACAACGGTCCTTTATATTAATCAAATAGACAATATGATGTCCATTTCATTAATAAAGTAAGGAAAAAACAAACAAATAAAAAAAAAACAACGACTAAACAAAACATAAATCAACAACTAAATGTAGGTACAATTCAAGGAATTGAACTATGATGTATTGAGTTTAGGTCACTCACTAGATGGAAAGGACTCTGTGGAGTAAGCAGACAACCCGCCCACAGTCAAGCAATGGAGAATTTAAAGAGAGCTGATCTGCATGTTAGGCCCTGTAGACATTGTATGGCTCCCTGGACTACAGCTCCATCCCTGTAAGACATATATGCATGTATATGTTGGTAGCAGAGCCAATCACAGGGCAAATGTCACAGCACATCACACAATTAAATAAGGCAATTAAAAGGGCGTGTGCAGTCCTAATTAATGCCCATCTATATGTGGTACATAGTGGGTTGAGTGTAGCTAGCTGTATATGCTAAGAAAGGTCACTTTCAACGTATTGGCCAACATCAAATCATTGCATTTCTGCTAGCCCTGTATGTGATGGTTACTTATATTGCCCGATATAATGTGGAAAAGACACAAGAGTTGGGGTCAAAATACTTTAGAAGTATTTAATTGCAATTGCAAATACAGATACTTCATAGTAAGTTATACTTGTACAACTGAAGAAGACACTATGTATGTACGTGTAGTATGAAATCAAGTTAACACAATGATAGAAGAGACTATTAGTTCATCCCAGGTGAGACTTGTAAATTATATTACCTTACATGTAGCTTGTTAGAACTTGCACAGACATTGTCACTTCCAGGATGTCAAATACTGAGCTAGGATACATGGAGGCACACAGCAAGCCTTCTCTACTAGTTGCCATCACTGCTTTTTTCCCCAGAGGATACATCTGAAACATGGAAAAAAATTATGAAGGTGAATGCCAGCTAAAATGATGTTGGGCCAACCAGAGCTTATTATATGAATAGAGACTGTAGAAATTGTCAGGTTATCTAGACCATGGTTTAACCACTTTCAAAGCATGCAAACGTGGAAAAGATCATCAGCTGGTATAGTAATATGCCCACACTAAATCAACTCTATTGATTATTATTATTGAGCGGAGCGAGCAAAGCTGTATACTAATGAATTAGGATATATTATATGTTTATATATGTGACCCGCTACGGGAAACGGGCGCAACGCGGCAAGTACCGTTTTATGGTGTGCACAGTGCTAGCACTATGTGCGTGCACAGTGTTAGTACTATGTGCTTGCACAGTAATAGTCCTACGTGCATGCACAGTGTTAGTACTATGTATGTGCAGTGTTAGTACTATGTGTGTGCACAGTGCTAGAACTATGTGTGTGCACAGTGTTAGTACTATGTGCGTGCACAGTGCTAGCACTATGTGTGTGCACAGTGTTAGTACTATGTGCGTGCACAGTGCTAGCACTATGTGTGTGCATAGTGTTAGTACTATGTGTGTGCATAGTATTACATGCGTGCACAGTGTTAGCACTATGTGCATGCACAGTAATAGTACTACGTGCATGCACAGTGCTAGCACTATGTGTGTGCACAGTGTTAGTACTATGTGCGTGCATAGTATTACGTGCGTGCACAGTGTTAGCACTTCGTGTGCAGTACTACTTCGTGAATGCAGTGTTAGTATTAGTATGTATATGTACAATGATAACAGTAGTGCATGCCTAGAGACTTACCATTATTCTCTTCTTCAATCAAGAACACCAGAACCTCAGTACAGATAGCAGCAGCCCAAGCACCATGAAATCTAGGAAATGGAAAGAAAAAAAAGGTTATGGCAATATTAATTCTAATGGAAAAGAAAATTAGTTATCAAGCCAAGCAAATGAAGCACCAATGGTGTGAACCCTCAGCGCTACTATACACTAGCTAGCTATAACAAAATCATTTCTTAGACCGAAAAAATAATATATTTGGCTATTCCTAATCAGGTATCAATACAGCTCAAGCAATGAAAATATAGATGTAGCTAATTGCTGTCTAAAGAAGTAGCTAAACATGCAGGGACTCTCACCGGTATATAGTTTCAACGTAAAACACCTGAATTCCAGCTCTCATTAACTTTTCAGTATGAAGCAAAAACTAACGTGGGAAGAAAAGAAATTATTTTCCCATATGATTGCGACATGATGATAGGGGACATTACCTACAAAAATTTGAACCTACACGGAGCAGACAGCTTGTGAAATCATCATCCTGAGCAAGATCATACTTCAATCGACAGTTAATTGTCAGTAATCTCCAAAATCAGCTGACAGACAGACAAACAGATGGGACGACTACTATAACCCACTTGCGTATGCGTGCTGAGGGCTAATAATAACAATCTGGCCAATGGCACCAATATCATTGCATACTACAGAACCACTAGCCTAAGCAACTATGATACTTGATACTTTACAAATATATATCTCTGTTCTATAAGCAACAGCACAGACCAACCAACACTTTCACACTTGTTTCAACTCTAGTGTTATTAGGGCCCAAAGAGTGGGAGCTGGAGGACAACTTGAGGATGCTGGGAAGATCTAGTACAAAAGAATAGCCAAGTGAAGGGTGCATGGTAAGGTCATAAGGTAAGGGATAGCATCAGCAGATGAGCAGTGCAATGAGACTGTCACTAATAAAGCATGTATAGACTTGCCAGCAAAGTGTGAGCATCAACCAAGAATGGGTCAAAGCCATAGTCTAAAGAGACAGCCAAAGCAGCCAGGGAATGCACAACTACAAGTTTACCCTAATTATGCCCACCCTGTAACAAGTAATAGGAGAATATCCGTAACTCTTCAACTTTTTGGTTGGACATAAATCCAGTGTGGTAGACTCAATACAGGTGAACCTAAGTCGTGCCCCAAAACAAACAAACAAACAAACAAACAAACAAAAAACCCTGGAAAGATTAGTACCTAGGCAATAAAAGAGGCAGGGCCACCAACATTATCACTATTAGGGATGAGGCCTGGTTATGCTCACACCAGTTATCAACTTACTTCATGACACTTGCTTCGCCAACATCTTGTATTGACTAGCCTGTTGCTACCTGCAAAATAAGCCAATGGGAAATGCCATCACTACTGGACAAGATAATACAGTTGTGGTCCTGCTGTATAAAAATTACATGGATATAATAGCTATATGATTCCATTCAATTTTTATAGTTGTGCCGCCATTCCATTTAGCAACTCTAGTCTAGCTATTAGGTGAGCGAATTTTTAAATTCACTGATATTATTAAGAGTAAGTGACAAGTAGTACCCTTTAGACACTTGCTAACTAATGATAGGATTAGATGGAGGGACAAACATACAAGCCTAATGCAGCTGTCTTGTGAAACCACTGAAGATGACTCTAAGATATATCTATGTCAAGTTTACATAGCAAATAACCAGTTTCCATTTTTTATCAGACTTACATACTAGCAAACTCAAACAGACACCTTGTACACACTATTTGTCTCAAACTACTTAACTAATGTACAGAATTATTAGACAGTCCTCCTCTCCCACAACACTAGAGTATTACTAGATTGGCATTACTTTTTTTAAGGGGTGCAAAGCTTTTAACTTACTCTTGAAAGCTGAGTGAGATACTTTCATTTAACCGAACCGCCATAATGAAAAGTTAGTCTCATGTACCAAATCGCTTTACCAACCGCTAATCGAGTGTAGAGGTTCTAGGTTGGTAAAGGGTCTCGCCCTCCCTCGCTTTATTATGTAGCTTTTTGGCGTTGAGCCACGGGGCGGTTACGGGGCTACTAGCTAGATTACTGAACTCAGCTTGGTAGCAACACCGTGACAGAACAGTGAGTAAAGCCTACACAAACCAAAAGCGGTTGATTTAAATTCTAAGCTTACACAGCTTCTTACCCAATGCACGGATGATCCTTGTGTCTTACAACTAATATATAGTTTGTTTCGAGTTCATATTATTCAAGGGTTTTTGTACGCACCTGTGCTAATCAATTAATTGGGTAAAGGGGTTTACAACTACTTCATTTTAAACGGCTTCTCAAAGTGGTTCGGTAAAGCGTCACCTTTTTAATTACTATGGTAAGTTGATTTGTGCAAAGACAAATGCTGTTTTTACTTTCTTGAGTTGCGTTGACACTTTTACCATATTAAGAAGTAAGCTGCAATCTCAGGTTTTATTTAGTTGTCTCCTATTTTTTTTAAAGCCAAGACTATCCCTGGCAGATGAAACCAATGAGACTCATTACTTAAAGGTTAATGTTAATGTCATAATATAATATTAATAATTATTAGAAATAACCACATATACATATTTAGCTGTCTTGTTCTCAAACTTAGCTACCAAGCATGCCTTGAAATTCTTCATTAGAACTTTAAGCTCTTCAGCTTCCTCATTGTTAGTGCCGTGAATAAAAACATTATAATTTAGTAAAGCTAGCCACTATGAATATAGCTTGCACAATGACGCATAAAGTGTGCTTTATAGAATCTTGCCCACTAAATTGTGAACAACATAAGACCAGCATAATGATATGCACGTTAATTGTAAACATTCAATAATTATTTTCATTAACACACTGGCCAAAGTTTGTAGTCAGCCCACTAGCTAGTTCCTACCACTGTGTTAGTAGTTGAACACCTCGTAAAGTAGCAAGTCTGCATGGGCGTACTGATACACTCCACAGAAGTGTAGTAAATTCACTATAGCTTATAAGGGTGTCATGCTACACTCAACAGTGTTACCAAACACTTCAGAGTGTAGCACAACACCCCACAATACAGAAGTGTTCCACTACACCCCATTAAAGGTGTAGTGGAACACCCCATTTTTTTACAGCGTAGGGCTACTCACTTCCCTAGACAATAGCTACAGTAGCTAATATTAGAGCTAGGTAGATAACTAGAAGATTTATTTTTTTCACTGATGCAAGAAACTAGTGTGTTAAAATTAAACGTTAAGATATAATACCGGTTATCATACAATAATTAGGAAATAGGGAAATACAAAGAAAAAAAGCACATAACTATGTGCATGCTAACAGTCAACAGGTCTAACACTTGCATACAACTAATTTGTAATGTAGTTGTGTGGTTATTTTAGGCTCATGGACAATTGAAATATTAAAAAAATAATAATAATGGCTCAAATCCGCACAGATAATTGATAAATTTCTTGAGAACAGTCCATATATATCATTTTGAAAGTGATACTTTCTCTTTACTGCTGAATCAGTTTACTCTCTGGCTAGTTGCAATTGACACCTACATTTTAAATATGGAAATACATGGCAGCAATGCTTAGTGTGTTATTGAAGGATTATTGTGTGCAGATGTGTGTGTGTGTGTTTGATATCCATAAAATTTCAATGACAGTACGTAATACTAGAACTTTTATATAGCAGAGACATGAAATAAGATTTGATATACCCTCACACTTTTTGCTTTGTCCAAAAGGTGGTACACACTTTGAAAATTTTGTTTTTTCTCTCTTCATTTTCATTCGTAAAGCTCTCAATTCCATCGTATGTAACCACTACATTGTTTTATCTATCAATTTCTATCATGTTATTTCAGTTATTGTCGACCATTTACCAATTTGACAATCATCCTGTCTTGTGTTGATTCCTAATAGTAGTACGCATGCAGGCCCCCATCTTCCCTAATCAAAAAGACACAACAATCTGCATTCTAATTCAACAATAATGCTTAAAACAAAAGTTTTTCAGTTCTGGAGTACATTACTTTAGAATTATACTTGGAAACAACAATAGTAATACAATCCTCAACACATATTCATATGTGTATGTATGTGTGTTTCAAGCACACACACACATGTACACACACACAAACACAGAATCAGACTTACCATTTGGATCAATATAATCAGTAAAATTTTCCCATCTCTCTGAAGTACTTCCTGGGTTGTATCTGTTGACCTCATCACCTTGGCGATAAGTCACCATATAATTTTTGCCACGCCTATCTTCTGTACCACATCCGTAATCTACAATGTTTAAGTCATAGCCTTGATCTGGCATAAATTTTTTGTCCGAGTTCAAATTCAGTAAAGGCTTATCCTCTATTTCAATTCCTATATCTGAATGTGAAGACTCCTTTTCGCCTATGTAATCTTCTGGACCAGTAGTAACCACATGGTGAGGTATTTTAAATTCAGTACCTGGTAGATTTGGTTTGTCATAATATAATATATCACTATGCGAAGTCATTACTTCTCCAATATTTTCAGGGTTCATAATGTCTGCAGGATCCTGCAAAATATCTTGTGATTCGTCTATTCTTCGTTCCTTTAAGATAAGTTTTTTAAATAACTATTACGTATTTCGACTTCTGGCATTGCTGTCTACAAAAAAAGTGCATCATATCATAACAGCTACAGGTTAAACCATAATGACTTACCTATTTCTTTTTCTTCTTCTTTTTTCTGTATTAAAATGAAGTAAATTATGAGAATTTTAATACTATAATATCAACTCACTTTATTGTTTAAAACTTTTTTTTATTTGCTGAGCCACTGGCTCAGTCTTTTCTTCATTCTGTCTTCCATTCTAACACAATATATCACAACTGATACAATTCTTCTCCTAAATAAATGTTCTGCCATTAGTTCCGGTTCCATGATTAAAACAATACTGATAGCAGGTGACAAATCTAACCGCTAAGTAGCTAAAGCAGGTGGTAGTCGCGCGGAGAACATTTCTCCCGCCTTTTACTCTTGCAGGTACTGCGCAGCGATCGATTTTTTTGAATTGTATAAAAACCAGGTAAACTGAGCACCCACGTAATTGCTACCTGGATACTAGATTCCTAAAGCAATTGCGGTGTGGATTAGGCGAACTAAGGCTAAGTTCTAACACAGTAACAATACTTCGTTTTATGTTACCTAACTACAGGCTCGCTCGCCATTTGTGCTCAAGCACACCACTAGTCATGCCTTTTCTTGTTAATAAATCCTTCCGTAGCCGACACTTATGCCTAGCGGCGAGGGTACGCAAAGTTGAAGGAGGATGGTTTGCCGCGGTTTACCGCTAACGGAGGCTCAGCGTCGAGAAGAGCGAGGGAGAAGGACGTTCACTAAAACGCCAGAGAGCAAGGTAGCTAAGCCTTTTTGCACACGGGAAGATTATCTTTGCACACGGGAAAGCTTTGCACACGGGAAAGCTTTGCACAATGGAAAGCTTTGCACACGAGAAAGACATCCTTGCACACGGGAAGCTAGTCTTTGCACGCGAGAAAATGTTGTGCACACGGTTTTGCACACGGTTTTGCACTCGTCTCCATGTATAATCATTATGTGAATAGACTTTTAGCACCAACTTTGCACACGACTACCTTCAAACATGTCCACACGGTGTCCTTGCACACGAATCTAGATCGTTCGTGTGAGAACTGCCCCAAAATTGTATCCTATAAACAGTTCGGTTGGCCAGTGAATTGCATCTCACTCGCTGCGGGAAGACTTGAACATACGGAAGCCCTCTTCGTAATCGAATCTTGGAGTCGAGTACAGTAATGGCGGATTGTGCTGGTAAGTTCAGCGCTGCAGTGTGTAGCATACTCGTTGATATTTATGCTTGAATATAGTACCCAACTGTTCCTGTGGACCCAACTGCAAATGCACTAACTGCAACGGACAATGCTGTCCTTGTCTCTGTCAAAAATGCCCTGGTGATACCTGCACTTGCGGACCAGAAAAATGTCGCTGCGCTGTTGGGACCTGTCCTTGTGCTCCCAAAAGTTCCTGTGGGTCATGCTCCTGTGGATCTTCGTGCCAGTGTAGCAAGCCTCGTGGATGCAAAAGAGCTGACTGCCCATGTGGAGAGAGATGCAAATGCGTACTTGTCCCTGTGGAGCATCTTGCCCTTGCTGTCAACCAGAAGGATGTAAAGGAGCAGACTGTTGCTGTGGATCCAACTGCAAATGCAAAGCTGGTGGTACTTGTCCTTGCTGTGCTTCTTGTCCATGTCTCGAAAGTGGTGGATGTAAGGGAGGTGACTGCAAGTGTGGCTCTCACTTGTACTGCTAAAACCTGCCCATGCTCCAAGTGATCACTGATCCAAGTGATCACTGAACATTGGAACCGTTTTATTTCTCATTCTTTCATTTCAACTTCTTGATTTGGTAATTTTAGTATGATAGAATTGATTATTATCCTGATGTTATGTAACTTTTTAAGGGGTAGCTTTTTGAAATTTGGACTGGGGAAGGGGAAATTGGTACATGCATAAGATACGTGTAGAATCTGTTTATTGTTGTGATATGAGGCAGTAACTTGGAAGTTTCTCCTGTACACCACATGATTGGATATGAAAAAGAGATGCCAATGGCTGATCCAGAAAACATTACAGGTGTGGGTCTGGCCTCCGAGAAGAAAGTGGAGAAGTGGAGAAGGAATTGAAGAAGGAGGAAAGAGTGTTGGAACTGAATTGAGAACATAGTTGACTGTCATTGTTTGTTGTTGTGCATACATGCCCTTATGTGTATAATTTTTGTCACGTTTCTGATGTGGATGATTTTGTGTGTCCTTTTGTGTTGGCGCACGTGCGTGGCCTTGAATAATAAATAGACGAGCCACGCACGCGCCAAGTCAGTCCAGTTTGATTTTCAAGAAAATAGAATTAAGACTCTGTCCTCTTGGATCAGCGATTGCGTACACGAGCTCCGGTGACCCTAGCGCCATAAAGGGACCGGATAACTTGAGGCGCAAGAGCAGCCATCTGGATTCTGTTGGCAGCGTACCTACGGGATCTGGCTGACGACCGAGGAAGCTTAACCGCCACCTCAGCCGACGACCTATTCCCCCACAACAGGGTGTGATCATTGATTTTTTGCGTGCCACATAAAAAAATACCCAATTCATCTCGAATAGCTTGGGTAAAATTTTCTGGTTGTTGGTGCCTGGTGCATAAGTCTTGACTGGGTGAAAATATGAAAGTGTTTCCTACTGACTTGTATTAGAGTGCTTACGATTTATTTTCTTGCATGCCCAAAGAAAGAAAGTTTTCATTTCAATAACATTGGGGGCGGGTGTGACCTAATTTCCGTAAGTGCCTCCTAATGTGGTAATGGGTTTCAACTTTTTAGAATCGAGAGAATCTCTGTACTTCCCCCCCCCCCCCCTGTAACATGGACACTAACACAACAAATAATACGTACAGTTTAGTTGGTCACTAATCTAACCTTAAGTTAGCCCTATTGAACTATTCAGTGTAAGTTTACGTTTAGTGGTCACTGATCCAGTCTTAACAGTTAGCCCTATTGAACTATTCAGAGAGTAAGTTTACGTTTAGTGGTCACTAATCTTTAGCCTTGAACTATCAGTTTAAGTTTACGTTTAGTGGTCACTAATCCAATCTTAACAGTCAGCCCTATTGAACTGCCAAGGAAATCTGAAGAGGTCTCCGGTTGCAACTTCTTCCAGTTTCAATCTAAGTTCCCCACACTTTCTATTGTCTGCAACTGAAGCTAGTATGCAAGCAATTCAAAAAATAAAAAATATTGGTTCATGTTCACATGGACTGAAAATAAGACAAATTTTGATATGAAAACACAAATACAAAAACGAAGAAATTTCTGAGAAACATAAATATTAAGTGATCGTTCAATTTGCACACACTTTTAAAAAGTAACCTTGTGAAACTTATGAAATGACAGTTGAAGTCTATACTTGTTGAAGATCGAAGGAATCTGATTTGTTCACTAATCATGGCTATTGTATGAGGACACAAGACTCCGCCTCCTCCACTCTTCCATGCCACACCCAGTTTCTCCACATCAGCCCATCCCCCTCTGCAGGGGCACCCCAACCTAGTTGACTGCTGATACTTGGCCACACACTTCCGGTGCTTTGACATCTTCTGGTCTAGTGGATGTGGGATCTATCTCCTCATCCAGGGACGACAAAGCACTGAGTCTGTAAGAATAAAGAGGGATAGAGGGAGGGAGGGAGGGAAAGATAGAGGGAGAGAGAGGAAATGAGAGAGGGAGAGGGAGGGAGGGAAAGAGAGAGAAAGAGAGAGAAAGAAAGAGGGGGGTAGACAGGATAGATAGGAAATAAAGAAAGGGAGGAAAAGAGAGGGAAGAAGAGAGAGAGAGGGGGAGAGAGAGAAGGAGAAAGAGAGAAGTGGTTTATTAGAGATAGTCACACACACACACACACACACAAACACAATGATGTAATCAGATAACAAAGCTCTGAGTTGTGTGTGTATATTGAGGTGGTGGTTTGGGGAACTTCCTGCAATTGAATGGACATCTGATACCACCAATACCTGACATGACAATGTATTCATGTTTCATGTTCTTGGAAGTCTCTACTCAAGTTCCACTGGGTCAAAATTAAGCTGTCCTGAACCAGTAACATGTACTTTACCTTACGTAAGCCAACACTAGGTTATAGTTGGTTGTTTGTACGCCAAACTGCCTTTGCTTAGCTAGGTTGCTTCACTGTGCTTTATATTTTCAATGTCCATGTATACAAGTACATGTACCAATACCTATCAATGTCCATGTATACAGGTACATGTACCAATACCTATCAATGTCCATGTATACAGGTACATGTACCAATACCTATCAATGTCATTGTTAATATAAGTTTCTAGCATGCACACACTCAACAGACTGAGGAGTAAATTATTTCATTGAAGCTAATTGGGACATTAGCTCTTTCACAGATAGATATTTCACAACTAATGTGATAAAATGAAGAAAAATATACTTATATTTCCATTTCTTGGTAATGAGTAAGACATTTAATGATCTAATTACACTCATCAATGCTACCTCAAGCATACAGGGAATGGTTGAAAATTTTGACTGCCAACATTGATACTAAACAGCATGCTGCTTGGCTCAAGCTGAATATATAGAGTAGATCCTCACTTATCCGAACCCCTTTTATCCGAATTTCTGTTAATCTGAACACCAGTTGTGAACTATAATTATATTCATTGGAATTTTGCTGTACATTAAATAGAGAATAGATTGGTTTCCTATTCAAAATGACTCATTTTTCGTATCCGAACATTTTGCATATCCCAACATTTAGCTTATCTGAACAACCTTCAGTCCAAGGTGTTCGGAAAAGTGAGGGTCTACAGTACATATATTCTGTTCTACAAAAAGAATTTCAGTGCTTTATACATAGCAGTAGGTTGTTGATTTAATTTGGAGAGTCACAAAATAATAACGGTGGTGAAAGAATAATTGTTTAAATTATTGTTTTTATGCCAGGTTACAAACTGTGACACCTGTTATTTTATGAAACTTTTCAGAGAATTGTTTTAGTCTTTACCAAAGCCTGTACCTATATTCACAGGAAGTGAGGCAATATATCAATACACACATGCACATACACACACACACACATGGTGCACACACATACATTCATATACATACAATCGTACGCATACATGATGCACATACACACTCACACATGCACATGTGTACACACACATGTGCGCATGCACGCAGTATGCACATGCACACAGTCATGCTCAAAGATAATGCGCACACGTCTAAGCAGCATGCACATTATTCTTACACACACATGCCCACGTGTGTGCGCACACATACATACACACATTTGGCACATATGCACACATGCAGACACATACACGTGTAACCATATGTTAATGAGTAAGACCTGAGAGTAGCTTGCTTGTTGCATTTGCTGGCCAATGCTACTTATGGTGGTGGTGGGTGATGTGATTATGTAGTGGATGAGCCTTCACTAGGAACATTGCAATATGTTTTACTAAAAGGTTGTGGGAATGGTTACTCTGAAGTTCATACTACAAAACAAGGATAGTTCACTTGTGCAAAATTAGTCAGGCACAGATGAAAGGCCTTCAGGACCCTAAAGTATAGTATGAGTCATGTTTTTAATGCATGCTCAGAGCATTCATATAGAAATGTTCAATACCCTGAACACTCAATGATGTGGAATTTGTTAGTGTACACACATACATATATACATACATACATTTGTGTTACATCATTCGTAATTGACATAATTGGTAAAAAATAATATGGATTAGATTGTGGCACAGCCCACCCTTTTTGAACCTCTGGGTGAAAGTAATGTTTCTGAGAACAACACATGCGTGGTATAAATTGATTACATAATAGAAAAGTCTGGCTCTGTAAACTCACTCATTTCCCATTATCTCTCAGATTTACCTCAGGAATAATCTAAACACGACTTTTCCCCAAAACCCACACTTAGCTTTGATCTTATACACACTAACAAACAAACAAATATATATACATGTATATATATAATAATATACACACACACTTGTATTATAGTTCGTTCAAACTGGCCAATCAGATTTATCAGTTGGATGTGGTTGTTTTTGCTGGAGTCTCCCTGTACCCACTCCTGTAGTCTCCCTGTACCCACTCCTGTAGTCTCCCTGTACCCACTCCTATAGTTTCCCTGTACCCACTCCTATAGTCTCCCTGTACCCACTCCTGTGGTCTCCCTGTACCCACCCCTGTAGTCTCCCTGTACCCACTCCTATAGTCTCCCTGTACCCACTCCTATAGTCTCCCTGTAGGTATGCCATCTAATGCATAATAGCAAACTTTCAAAATTACCTACCAAACTCCTTAGTTCAGTGCAACTACATCGACACTGTACTCCCGCATTGCATGGACATATTTATTCCTAATGAAACCATCTACAAGCAGACGTTTTGATTGATGTCATCGACTTTATGAGTGTCAGTATGGTCAAGTTATTATTTTTTTTGTCAGTTTGGTTGAACTTGCACTTTGAACTTACAATTGAGAACTGGGCGAGGAATGGCTAATGATATTTGAAAGCTATCACCTACTTTGTGAACTGGAAGAGTGCCACAAGATTATTTCAATTGGCCAGAACAGTCGCAGTCCAATACAGAGAATAAGGGTCTACTCGTCTTGCACCACTTGGTTCGGTCTGTACAAGATTTGTATTACCCTTGGGCCTTTGGCCCCCTCAGTAGTGTAAATCCCTTATAACATGTCCTAAATGCTTGTATCCTATTTCTACAGGTCAGCAGGATGTGACTAGTTGTGATACTTTGCTTACACTAAACACTATCTGAGCTCAATCACACATTTTGTTGTTGTCCATTGATCCATGGTCAATGTGCCAGCTGTACATGTTTTATTCAAAATTCTATGTCGAAATATTTTTGAGAAGAAAGTTGCGATTTTTTTCTATATTTGTGTGTGGGTGGAGGGGATGGGGTGTGTGTTTGTTGGGGGGGGGGGAATAAGTTGGGTGGTTTAAGGGGTGGGGCTCTCCCCTTCCTCCTAGACGAAGCCTTGAAGTGTGGGTGTGTATGTGATCCTAGAAATGAAAAGATCTCCATTGAAACAACAATAATATTGTGTTTGTGTGTGTGTGTGCTTAGTTTGTCTTAGAAGATGTCCATGGATGGCTGAGTGAATATTATGACTTGAGAGTGGGTGTCTAATGTGGCAACTATGTGGCAAGTGAGGAAAGGAACCTACGTATATTGGATGACGAAGAAAAAAAACTAATTCTTGGAGAAAGATAACATTATCAAGAAAACGGTACAACAAACGAGTCCAATGAAGCTAGTCTAGATATTCCCACTGGAATATTAGCTAGCTAACTGTTCATCATGCAGAAGAGCCACTTCACTAATGAAGCTAGTCTAGATATTCCCAATGGAATATTAGCTAGCTAACTGTTCATCATGCAGCAGAGCCAGTTCACAAATATATTTGAATATTACACTAATATTTTTGATTATTATTATTATTTAGTACTAATTCTCATATGATACGACTCTGAAATTGATGATCAAGGATTGTTTTTGTTTCATACCAAAATGACCCTTCGAGGTTATTTGTTGTTGTTGTTGTTTTGTTGTTTTTTGTTGTTGTTTTTGTTGTTGTTTGTTGTTGTTTTGGGGTTTTTTTTTTTTCCTGTACTGCTGCGCAGTTCCTGGATCAAATACTCTGTCGATCTTGGTTTTATAATTTCTCCTCTAATCCTGCATCCCTACTCCTGGGAGACTACTGACCTTGGATCAAAGACTCGATGGCTACTGGTACGAAGATATGACCAGGAGGAAGGCCCCAATATTTTTTAATATTCCTCTCCTCTGCAGCTTCTGCAAGCTTCCTCAACATGCTAGTGGCATGTGTTCTGGAAATTTTTTAAGGAGTTGGGCAGGAGAGAGACCGGGGAGGAGAAGACATCTTCCTTCCTCTACCAAAAAATTTCTGTGGCCGTTCAACATAGGAATTCCATTTCTATTTTATATGGGCACCCAATGAACTAGAATTAGATTATTATTATTATTTATTCTTTTTATTTTATTATCATTTTGTAATTGTATGATCTTTTGCTTCGTTTTTATTGCATTGTTTAGTTTTTACAATTTTTCTTGTTCATCTAACAATTAAAGTTATTGTTTTTTAATAATAAATTTAAAAAAGTAAAATACAAATAAAATAGATGCTTATTACAATGGCCAGTATCAACAACACAAGTCAGTTTGTGTACACAGCTGTCATTATGGCAAATCAGTTTTGTTTGTTTCATTTATATATTTATTTATTTATTGCTTCTTGAGTGAAGAAGAGAAGAATTGATGACCTGGATGGAAGTTATGCTATTTTTATGATGTCATTATAGCTATACACTGTAAAATTATAGCGTGAAAACCCACCAAATTCACACCAAACTGGTGGTGTGATTGCCCACCACCTATGCATAGTGTGTCCTTCACACTTTCTTTGTAGTGTGAATGCACACTTAGTGTGAAATTCACACTCAATGGAATAGCATGGACCCTTTACCGAACATTAATTATATTCATATGCAGGCAAAAACCAATGCTATTATCATTGTAATCTACCTTATAAATGTTTTGTACACTTGTGTGCTAGATAAGAGTGTTGAGTAAGATTTTAGTCATCTGATTAATGAGATCTGGGATTACACCAATCTCTTTTTGGAAAAAAAATGTTGATATGTATTACTAGAATCAATGTAACTTAAAATAATTCAGCATTAATGTAAGTATGAGTTCATAGTGATTGTGGTGAGAATTCACGCTAAATTTGGTGTGTACTACTACCCAAACGATGAGGTGTGTGCATCACACCATATTTTGGTGTGACTTGTTACAAGTGATTCACGCTTAATTTGGTGTGAACTGCACGCCTTTTGGTTTACAGTGTATGCATGCATATTCACAAAAACAAAGCAACAACATAGAACACCTGATAGACATATTGAACAACTCAGATGGACATTGCATAATCTGATTTTTCCATCCAATTTTCACTGTGACCTTAAATTAATTTGCATAATGCCCCCACTCTCAACCACTTTGCATCACTCCTGTGGTACACTACTGGAAGCCTTGAGTTGTAGCAAAGAACGTCCCTCAAAAACATAACTATTATACAAATTATATTAGATGTATTCTCTCTCTTTCACAGGCTTTTTTTTTTTTAACAATTCAGAATTAAAAAATATTTGGTTGCCACTGGGAATCGAACCCAGACCGCTTATGAATTGATAAATAAACATACATAGAAAGGACTACAATTATTTTTCTGTTGTACACGTTTTATATGATAGCTTTATTGAACATGGAATAATAGCCTTCAACATAGAATAAGTACACTGTCATCATATCCCCAATCTTGGTGTTTGGTAAGGTGATAATGGCCAAGCCCTTTATCTGTACAACATGATTGCCTAATATCAGTCGGTATTATTAACAGGGAATGCCTACTAGGGTAGCTAGCTAATAGAGGCTAAACTTAACTTACTAGCTTTTATTTTCAGTATTTATAAGCTTCCATGTTTCAGAGGCTACTACCTGGAGCTCCACAGTAGGGCCTATCCTTCTGATTATGATGGTGAAAGTTAAATGTATCTTCATACCGTTTTTTTTTCCACTATATGTACCAGTAATCTTGCTGACTTCAATGAGATTAGGGAAAATGTTGCATTGGATGCATATATTCTTATAATCATTATGCCTTTTCTTGTTAATAAATCCTTCCGGTAGCCGACACTTATGCCGAGCGGCGAGGATATGTCAAAGTTGAACGATGGTTTGCCCCGGTTTTACCGCTAGCGGAGGCTTTGCGTCGAGAAGAGCTAGGGAGAAGGACTTTCACTATAACGCCAGAGAGCAAGATAGCTACGCCTTTTTGCACACGGGAAGCTAGTCTTTGCCACAGTTTTGCACTCGTCTCCACGTATAATCATTACTTTTAGCACCAACTTTGCACACGACTACCTTCAAACATGTCCACACGGTGTCCTTGCACACGAATCTAGATCGTTCGTGTGAGAACTGCCTCGATTCCAAGATTCGATTATGAAGAGGGCTTCCGAATGTGCAAGTTTTCTGGCAGTGAGTGAGATGCAATTCACCGGCCAACCGAACTGTTTATGTAGGCTACGATTTTGGCGCAGTTCTCACACGAACGATCTAGATTCGTGTGCAAGGACACCGTGTGGACATGTTTGAAGGTAGTCGTGTGCAAAGTTGGTGAGTCTATTCACATAATGATTATACATGGAGACGAGTGCAAAACCGTGCGCAAAATCGTGTGCAAAATAGTGTGCACAGCATTTTCTCGTGTGCAAAGACTAGCTTCCCGTGTGCAAGGATGCCTTTCTCGTGTGCAAAGCTTTCCATTGTGCAAAGCTTTCCCCATGGCTGTTTCACGTAAATGACTCCTTGGAAACTTAATCACACCCCCAGAAATTTTATCCTGGATCAAATTTCACTGGCAACCACAGTAGCAACATGAATGTTCTTTAACTATATATTTCATTCTCTCCACCTCATCAGGAATACTCTGGTACACTCTGTCTAGCTTCTTCATGTGGGCATGGATTGCTTCTGCCCCTTGCTACCCCATCAACCCAAAGCCAAGCCTCCATCTTCTGAACCATGGAAGGACATGATCCTCAAGAATGTGCATCTTGGGGATCACTGTAGCAAGAGGGAAACTTTTCCGGTAGAACTTCAAAAAATTGACGATGTTGGTTTCTAAGAATAAATAAAGAGGTGCAGGCTGAAAAAATAATATGTTTAGGTATGTGTCAAACTTTCAACAGGTCTACCTCGAGCAACTTATGGACGTGGTTGCCAATAAAGGTCCCTTCATGGCATGCTTGTCGCTGTACCCTGAGTTTCTGGAGACACTTGTCCAAGGAGCTATAAAATATGCCTTAGGAAATGTCTAACTTAGACTTCAGGGTACGTTCACAGTCAGATATTTCAGTGGTCTGTTTTTTTTTATAAATGACATGCATTACAATACGTTTACATGTATACAGTGTTAAGTACCTTGTCGCTGATACACTGCTGTGCTATAGCCAAATCCTCCCTCAAATTCTCACACATGTCACAGCATCATCTGCAGTGAGAGTGTAGAAGGTAATCATTTCAGTGACCACCTTGGCATAATTACGTTGAGTGTCCAACTCTATTCTCATTAAAGACAACTTCTTGAGGGTAGCTGTATCAAATGGAGAGTTGGAGGCAGTGTCTACATAAGCCATGGCCAGTTTAAAGTCGAGTTCACCGCAGGCATCTTCCAACAGGTTCCACAGCCTATTGAAGATTCCCAAAGACAAGTGAAGGCCAGGTATGCGGACCTGTTAGTCAAATCGAAAATAAGTCAGTTGCTTTTAAAAAGATTTTCTTACATTGTCTAAAGGAATGTCAAGGATAATCTCCCCAATGACGTTGTTATATTCCTTGGCCAGGCTCCGGTTCCCATGGCCTTGAGAAGTGAATCTGGCATAGTCAGCCTTGAGGGAGTCCAAAGATCTAGCTGCATAAGATCCCCGTTTATCTTTCGGTTCAGCTAATTTCGACCTTCTAATGAGACACCATAAACAATTGTTTCGACCTTTAGGTGAGTTGTGTAAAATGTGTTACAAAAATAATATGATGCTGATTGAGCTTCATTATTGTTTCATAGCACGTACCACTGGCACCACTAAGACCATATATACGGCAAAGGTACGCGTAGTCGCCAGACAAGAAGAGTCAGACAGTACGATGTCTAGAACAAGTGAGACGTTTTGCTGTAATATTAAGACGTGACAATTTTTTATTTTTTTACTTGATGTTCATCCCCTGTGCTTCTATGACATGTTCCTTGAACATGTTCAGGGCTGTATGCAGGTTGGTGGTAGTGTCTCCTGCCTTGAACACTGACAGCAAGTCAGTACCCTTCATTGAGTTGGGGTGTTTGGTATTCACCAACTGAAGGTTCATCTTGAAGCTGCCATGCCCCTTGTCGCCTCCAAGCTTGACCCAAAGCTCATCTGAAGGTATTGCACCCTTGTGCCAGGTCAATCCAGCAGTTGATCTGGATAGTAACAATTAGTATGTGAAAGTTTTGCATTCTATTTTTCCGCAGACATTTAATCAATTAGTCAGGATGATAAAGGAATATGCATTATTAAGGAAATTAGTAAGTGGTACCTACAATGGATATTTTTAAATATACCTTTCATGTTTGTCTACTATATCTGCTATAGCAGCAATCAGGTTTGGTCGATAGACAAAGGGGACTTATCGCACCATTTCTTTTCCGTCTGCTGTTGCTCACTGGCTATAGAGACGTTGAAAGCTTTGAACCATCTGTGAACACATATCTAGGGAATCAAGTAAGTAAGTGTATTTTCGCTTCTATTACCTTCTCAATACTCTCAACTTATTCCAGGGCAGAGCCAGATCGGCTTTCATGGCCAGTGCATCAGTAGCTGGAACTGAAATTGGAAGCTGGGCTTGATGGAGAAGATTTTGTCTGTCACCCTTAGACATAGCCGTCACCTCAGTACTTAGCTGTGAAGTACTGTCACCACAGCTTGCAATTTCCCTCACTGCACTCAGCGTCCTAGTCCGATTGATAACTGTCTTAGCACATGCCCCAGAAGTTTCAATTCTGCCAGCAGGGACTTGCACCAAGGTGATGGGCTTTTTTATATTTAAAAGTACAATACATAATTAAAAGCTACATATATATTACATAACAGCACACCTGGCCTCGGCTGCTACCAACTTTAAGTACAGGTGGAGATGACGAGCTACTTTCTCCTTGGTTCAAGAGACGCTTCACTAAGGAGTGTGCAGCCTTGACTTCTGCTGGAGTTGCAGGGGATGTTGAAGGTTTAGCCAACACGTCCTTCAAGGTAACCTTGGATGGTGATTCCAGATTATGGCGGAAACTGTTACATTTGCTGTCACAATGTTTCATGTAATCCTGTAGCCTTACTGCACCACCACACCCCTTCGCACATTTCACTAAAAGATCGTGGACCAAGGACATGAAGAGTGATGATGGGGGGCGAACTGTCTGACTAGTGAGTGGATGATCACTACAGCAAGGGCAGTTGACAGAACCTGAGGCTTGGATTGTCGCCGTTGCCACAACAGGCCTGCGACAGCATGCTGTTTGTCAGGAAGCATCGATTTGGCTGACATGCCACCGGGTTCTGGCAAAGAAGACAGAGCAGCTAGTGTTGTGCTTAGGTGAGTGGGAGGGAAAAACGTGGTTTGGCTTTATGTCTGTAAAGGACTCGTTTGGGGAAGCGGACATGACTAGACTGATGAGGTTGCATAACTGCTTAGGTGTCTCTCGGCTGCATGTCGTTGCCGCTTTCCGTTAGTTTTCTCCTTATTACTGTCCACACGCCTTGTGACGAGACTTGTTTGAAAGTGTAACAGACCTTGTATAAATAAAGGTTTCATTGAACACATCAATGTTTGTTATTGGGTTGCAGCAGGTCATGAAAGGTTTTTTTTTTTAATCCCACTGGAATCCAAAGGGATTTTGATTAAACATTTTGTGCGCTATCCCCAACAAGAATGATGGAGAAAGAGAGAAGTAGAGATAGGAAGATACATAAATAAGCAGATTCACAGGAATATAAGAATCCTCATTATGTTAACACATTAACATTAATCATATTTATCTTCACACATGCGTACTGAGTTGAACTCGTGCTTTTACTTATTTGGTTATATCATTTCATTGGTCAGTTGTTGTAGTCATTTCATTGGTTGTTGTCGTTATTTTGGGAGGAGTCAGCTCTCCGTATATATACTCGTACTCCGAGCTGACTACGCCAGAGTCTAATTACATTAACTAAAGTCTAAGTACTGAGGTGACTGTACCAATTCGTTGGATAGGCAACCGGCTGCGGCTAGATCGTTGTCTATGTTAGCTCTCTGGTGGCAGCGAGTTACTGCGCTGTTGTCAGGTGCGAGGAGGTAAAGCATTCCTTGGATTGCCGCGCCCCCCACATATGGTGGCAGCGGTGGGATCCCAATTCGGTGTTGAGGGACCACTGACTTCCGAGGAAGACGTTCCGAAGGAAGACTCAGAAAGAACATCTAAAACCAACTACCCACGGTCTTTGGATCAGTGAGACGCGACCTTACCTTGGTACTGGGAGCAAGAAATACGCAGGACCTTGTTACGACTTAGGGACTAAAATTCTAACGGCTATCTCGTTTCGACGGAGAGGCTACACGTTCGTTTCGTTTCGACGGTTGCGAACATTGGTGGATTTCGTGTTGCGACGCGGGCTACCTTGGATTGTTTGGGTGGAAGTTGCACAGGAGGGTTGTCTGCAGAGGGGACCTGGAGAGTGCTGGGCCGCCTTGTCTGCTGGCATTTGGGGTTTAGTTGTTTGTTCGTTGTGAAATTTTCGAAGTGTTAAAAGCCTTATTGTCACCTTAATTTCTAATTGGTGTTGTGCCGTATTTGGTGTGTTGTCGATTGAACTTGAGTTTGTGCATTTTGTTGTGCTTGTGAGATTTTAATTACCTGTACCTGCTCTATTTCATTATTTCTTTTACATTTCATAGGTGTCTAGCAGGAGACGAGTTCATACTTGCCTTCTATGACGGAGCCTGTGATTGGTGAGAGGGGGACGAAGAGGATTAAGAAGTCTGCTGGAGTGACTGGTGAGGGATCTTATCGACCTCACAGGAAGGCAGTGACTGAAGAACGGTCACCTTATCTGATCAGGTCTACGGGTGCGAAGTGTCCTGAAGAGGGTGATACCGAGGCTGAGGCAGAGGTGTTGAGAGCAGAGGAAGAAGCGGTTATGGCGAGAAGGGGAGATGAAGAGTCGACGGCTGCTGCGTTGTTGCAGTACCTTAGGGAAAGGGATGCCCAAGACAGAGAGGAGAGAGCACAGGCCATGGAACTACAGAGACTGGTACTAGAGCAGGAGAAGGAAAGGCACAGGTTGGCTGAGGAGAGGCTGATAGCCAGACGGGAAGAAGATGAGCAGAGGCGTAGAGATGAGGAAGAGACCCGACGTACATTGGACGACGAAAGACGATGCAAGGAGAGGCGTGAGGATACAAGGGTCAGGGAAAGGAGAGAGTTGTTAAATGAGAGATTGAAAGGTTTAGGGATGTATAAGGAGGGAAGTGAATTGAACGCCTATTTGAGTAAATTTGAGAGGATCATGAGGATGGGTGATGTAAGTGAGGACAGTTGGGGGGATAGATTGTACCCAAAATTAACGGAGACATTGTGCAAACGTATGACAAAAGACTTAGACAGTGAGGCTAGTTACGAGATTATAAAGGAGGGTTTGCTTAAAGCAGTTGGTGAGACAGCTATTACCTATGGTAACAATTTGCTTAGTGTGAATAGTGACATGTTCAAAGCCATGACAGCTGGTGGTATAGCTGACTGGCTAGTAAAGACAACGAGTGGAATGTTCCGAGAGTGTAACACGGTGGAAGACTGCACAGTAGCTGTGGCACTGGCAGTTCTAAGGAGAGTATTGCCTGAGAGTGGCAAAGTGTTTGTAGATGCTAAGAAGATTGGGGAGTGGGGGAATTTAAGAGACGCTCTTGAAGACTGGATGTCTGGGAGACAGCCCGGTAATTATTTTAAGAGTTTGGGTAGTGGGCCTACCGACTCTAGTAGCAGAGGCTACAGGAATTATAAGGATAGTGTGAGTACCTTTGGGCAGGGGGGTAAGACCCAGGGTCATGTTGGAGATCGAGTGGGGGGAAATACCAGTGGGGTTCGTGGAGGTTTTAATAGTGGATTTTCGGTGAAGTGTTATAGTTGTGGTGAGATAGGCCACAGGGTCAACGAGTGTAAGAGAGATAAAGCTGGGAGCAGCTTAGTGGCAAGAGTGCCAACTTGTTATGTGTGTGGGAAGGTGGGACACAAGAGTCCCGAGTGTACTCAGAAGAGTAAGGGGACGACACCCGTCAAGAAAGAACAGCCTACGAAGCTGTCTGTTCTGAGACGTGCTGAGTCCGAGGTTCCCATGAATGTTGCTAGAGGGAAGGTGTGTGGAGTTCATGCAGATATTCTAATTGACTCCGGTGCTGAACTGGCGTCAGTTCCCAGGGTGTTAGTCCCTAAAGGTGTAGTGTGGGAGAGTGATGTAATTGTGAGAGGTTATGGTGGAGTGGAACGCTCGCACAGGTGTTTCATGTGTGAGTTTGAGATAGGGGGTTATAGGAAGCTCATGAAAACAGTTGTGGATGAAAGTGAAGCAGTAGGTGTTGCCTGTATAGTGCCTGTTTCCCTTGTGGATGAGGAAGAAGCTACGGCTTACAGGGAGGCAATCAGGTCCTACAAGTGTGATGAGAGTAAGAGAGTCAATGTCCTGACAAGGAGTATGGCTAGAAAGGAAGCTGAGTCTGATCGTTGTCATGAGGGGGTGGAAAGTAGTGTCGCTTGGGATGTGGTGGTGCCCGAGGGTGAGGGTAGCGATAGAGTGCACGAGCCCGAGGATCCTGTGAGTAGCCATCCTGACCCCTTAATTATGCCTGAAACTTTGAGTAAGGTGGGGGAGGGACACGGGGCGGACGATGCTGAAGGTGCGCCGGAAGCCGACCAGCCCCAGGCGAAAGCAGGGGAGGAGAGTGTCAGGGGAAGAGCAGTTCCTCTTGAGGGGTTGCGTGGTAGTGATTCTGTTTGCCAGGAGTTGGGACAGATAGCTGCTGAGATAGGGCCAGTTAGAGAAGGCCAGGACAAATTGGAGTTAATAAAGGAAATGAAGGAAGATTCTAGTTTGAGCGATTGGCGTGAATTAGCCGATAGGAATGAAAGGGGATTTAAGTGGAGTAAGGGAGTATTAGTGAGAGAATTATATGTGAGTTGGGAAGAGTTTAGAGAAGTGATAGTGTTGCCTAGAAGCCTTAGGAAACGTGTGCTTGTGTTAGGACACGATAGGAACGGACATTTGGGGGCGGACAAGGTGTCCAGGCTAATAGGAAGATACTTTGTGTGGCCGTGTATGGCCAAAGACATCATAGATTATTGTGGTAGCTGTGAGAGATGTCAGCTAAGAAGCAAACACAGGCCGAGAAGAGCTCCGGCTGTGGACCGACCGGTGTTGTCGGAACCTTTCGAGCAAGTGGCCATAGATTTAGTGGGGCCATTGCCTAAGGGTAAAGGGGGGTGTCGTTTCATTTTAACTTATGTGTGCTTGGCCACGAGATGGCCTGAAGCAGTCCCATTACGTAGCATTACAGCCAAAGCAGTGGTTGAGGGACTTTGGAGTATATTTTCCAGAACGTCTGTCCCGGAAGTGGTCTTGAGTGACCAGGGCTCACAGTTCTGTGGGAAAGTCATGAACCAGTTGTGTTCTTGGCTCGGGGTGGAGAAGGTTAGAACCTCTCCCTATCACCCCGAGTCTAACGGATGTGTAGAAAGGATGCACGGTACTTTGAAGGCAGTGTTAGGGAAGTGCATAGATGAGAATATTGACTGGGTGGATCAACTCAATTTTGTGTTGTTTGTATTGAGGGAGATGCCTCACAAGGATTCTGGATTTAGTCCATTTGATTTAGTCTACGGGTTTAGAGTTAGAACTCCCCTAGATGCATTATATCATGGATTATATGAGTGTGATTCGAGTAAATTAAGTGTGAATGATTGGGTATTGAGAATGTCGGAAAGATTGGAAGCTATGAGGGATAGTGCAGCCTTGGGTATGGCTAAGGGGAAGGAATCCCGTATGCAGTATTTAAATAGAGGGACGAAATTAAGGGAATTTAAGGAAGGAGATCGAGTATTATATAGAGTGCCTGGGATGACTTGTAAGATGTCAGATTCGTGGCAAGGGCCATATTTAGTCATTAAGAGGGTAGGAGCTGTGAACTACCGGATTGCCAGAATAGGGAAGATTAAGCATAGTAAAGTGGTACATGTTAATTGCTTGAAGTGCTTTAAGGCGAGAGTGAATATTAACAGATTGGATGTGGTGATCGAGGAAGAGAGTGAGAGCAAGAGTGTACTGAAGGGAGTGTGTGAAGGGTTTGTACAGAGCGACTTAGATACAATACTGTCTGACTTCGACGACGTATTCTCTGACAAACCAGGAAACACTGACAAGGTGGTCATGAGTATTGAGACCACAGGAGAAGAGCCCGTTCGTCAGGTACCATACTCTGTTCCTTTAGGAATTAGAGAGAAAGTGAGAGAGGAAATTGCTAGTTTGGAGAATCAGGGAATTATCGAGAGGTGTCAAAGCAAGTGGGCTTCACCTCTTGTGCCGGTCAGGAAGCCGGACGGATCATTGAGATTGTGCGTAGATTATCGCAAATTGAACCAGCAAACAGTCAAGGAACCATTTATTATATTCCCTCATTTAATGAGATGGTTGAGAAAGTGGGTGGTGGCCGAGTCTTGTCTAAGATAGACTTAGCCAAAGGTTTCCATCAGGTGGTAGTGAAAGTGGAGGATCGGGACAAGACTAGCTTTATATGTCCCTTTGGAAAGTATAGGTATATTAGGATGCCTTTTGGGTTGACAAATGCTCCGTCAGTATTCCAAAGGTTGATGGAGGAGGTGTTGGTAGATTGCAATGAATTCTCGAGAGTCTATATAGACGATATTTTGGTAGTTTCGTCATGCTGGGAAGAGCATGTGTGTCATCTAAGGAAGGTGTTGGAGGTATTGAGAGAGGCAGGTCTCACCTGCAAGAGAACGAAGTGTCAGTTTGGTAAGAGGACACTAGAATTTTTAGGCCACCAGATTGGTGATGGCAAGGTGTCAGTGCCTGCGGCTAGAGTTGCTGCTATTAAGGACCATCCTGTCCCTCAAACCAGGAAGCAATTGAGAGCTTTCTTGGGGTTGGTAGGATTTTATCGTCGGTTTGTTCCAGGTTTTCATCGATGGTCCTCTGTCCTCACTCCTCACACGTCTACGGCGATGTCTGGGAGGGTGAGTTGGACGAGTGTTATGTTAGATGCTTTCCGCGCATTGTGTAACTCATTATCAGCATCTGTATGTCTACATGTTCCATGTGTGAGTGACGTGTTTGTACTAGACACAGATGCCAGTGGTACGGGTGTTGGTGCGGTGTTGTCTGTGGTCCGTAGGGGGGAGAAACTTCCTGTTGCCTTCTTCTCCAGACAACTCCAGGGTGCCCAGAAGAGCTACAGTGCCCAGGAACTTGAGGGTTTGGGAGTTTATGAGAGTGTCCGTCATTTTGCGTATTTCCTATATGGTCGTCACTTTACTGTCGTGACTGATCACAAGGGTTTAATTGGGATGATGTTGAAAAGTCAAGAGAATAGACGTATTATGAATTGGAGTTTGAAATTGTCGATGTTTAATTTTACGATTGTGTATCGTGCTGGTGCAGATAATGTGGTTGCTGACAACCTTAGTAGGTGTGGAGACTCGTCAGATGTCAGTGCAGGAAGCACCAGTCTTATCTTGGAGGGGGGAGATGTGGGCATATCCCCACATGATGGAGAAAGAGAGAAGTAGAGATAGAAGATAAATAAATAAAGAGTTACAGGAATAGAAGATCATCATTATTAACATCATTAACATTATTCATATTTATCTTCACACATGCGTACTGAGTTGAACTCGTGCTTTTACTTATTTGGTTATATCATTTCATTGGTCAGTTGTTGTAGTCATTTCATTGGTTGTTGTCGTTATTTTGGGAGGAGTCAGCTCTCCGTATATATACTCGTACTCCGAGCTGACTACGCCAGAGTCTAATTACATTAACTAAAGTCTAAGTACTGAGGTGACTGTACCAATTCGTTGGATAGGCAACCGGCTGCGGCTAGATCGTTGTCTATGTTAGCTCTCTGGTGGCAGCGAGTTACTGCGCTGTTGTCAGGTGCGAGGAGGTAAAGCATTCCTTGGATTGCCGCGCCCCCCACAAACATATACTCTTTTTTCCCTTCAATTTCATAATAATGAGTGACAGAGAAGAGAGGGGAGAGGGTATCAATAGTAATAATCAGTAGATAGTCTGTGCAAGAGAAGGGAAAGGCCAGTTGTTGTTCGTTTTTGTTTTGTTTTTTGTTTTTTTAAATCTATTGTAATTGGGTAGATAGTCAGTCAGTTAGAGATGGGATGGCAATATATGTCAGTCAGAGATGGGATGGCAATATATGTCAGCCAGAGATGGGATGGCAATATATCCCTATCACTCATTTCCTTCCATCCCATTCCCAAGGGAGAAAGAGAGGTTGAGGAGGCATTTTTTAAAAAATAATTTAAAAAGAGCCTCATATTTTAGTATTTTTTAATGTATTTTTTTAAAATTTATTTATTTTTTGTACCTTTGATCAACAAATAAACTGTGCCAGAGAGGGAATTTTTTTTATAATTCATTGTGAATGGATAGATAGTCAGAGAGAGATGGATTGGCAATATATTCCTGTCACTCATTTAATCCCATCTCAACGGAGAAAGAAAATGATTGAAAATGAAGGGAAAGAGTGTCACGTATAATTTAATTTTTTACGTTGAATATAAATACAATCGTTGGAATGATTTTTTTTATATTTAACCTACTTTGCAGCCTTCCTGATGTGGTGACCATTCCTGTGCAATGATGGAATGGAAGGGTAGTCCCTCCTTCGCTGCAAGCTTAGCTCGATGGAACAGGGAGTGGCACAGGTTGCAGTACCACAGGGGAAACACGGCACAGTCTTCAGTAGAGACAATCATGACTCCAGCATAAGCTGCAATGTCATCAGCATGCTCTCTGCAAGAATAGACAGGTTGCTGTCACCCCTTAGCCTTGTTAAGTCTGTTTCCACAGATCCTGCAATGCTTTTGCAGCTGTTGTTGGTGGAATTCCATGGAACTTGCCAATTTTATTTTTTCATTTTTGTGAACACAAAAATAAGTTGCATTTCCTAATGTTATAAATGGTTTATTTTGATGCATACACTACTATCTTACCTTAGTCTCAATGTCTGAAGTGCTTCCTGACAGTGAGTAAACAACCCACAAACAAGGCCTATCTAACCAGCTGAACTTCACGTGGTAGACCTATCTGGAAAAAGGTTAAGCACACTGGCTTGTGGTACCAATCCCAGTTGCGTGGTAGAATTGGAATGAACCTTTAAGGTCATTACTAATGGTATCTTGTGGGTCGGCGGGACGGCAACGACTCTAACGATGCCGCCTAGTCGGGGGGGTATGGCAGACGAAGGCTCGGCTTGAGAAGGTCGAGCCCGGCTAGCAACAGGCGTAGACCAATAACGAAAGGTAGAGCCTCTAGAGTTAATATCCCGACTACTCGAACTCCAGTGACTTGCTGCCACCAGAATTCCTCTTAGCTACGTCTGCCCTCCCTGAGTCTTAAATCAGTTTGAGGTTAGACTGAACTATAGGGGAACTGAACTAGACGCATGCGTGTCTGGGTTTATATACCAAGGACACGTATGCGCAGGGAACAATGGAAAGGGTCGACCGGAAATCCGGGGCACAAACTAAATTCATGACTTGCACACACACTATAATACATATACATACAATGATACACAATGCTAATAATAAAACCTTTTGTGACACACAACATAATATAATCCAGTGTTCCTTGTTTTCCATCTTCAATCTTCAATGCTTTGTCTTGGTTTCTCTCTTTCTGCCTCCGCCCACATCTCCCCCTGCCAAGCTTTGGCTGGAGGGCAAAGCTGAGAACCCTTGGGCGGAATGTGGCAAAGAATCTGCTTCATCAGTGCACCAATTCTGCCTGCTCATGCCATCTGCATTCAAGTGTGCAGCACCCGGCCTGTGCTGTAGAGTGACATCATACTGCTGAAGAGCCAGCGCGAATCTGAGCAGTCTCTTGTTCAGGTTAGCACCATCTAGAAGAGCAAGGCAAGGCTTGGGGTCAGTAATAACAACAACATGTTTGCCATATATGTGGTATTCGAAATGTTTGAGAGAGGCAAGGACGGCTAAACTTTCTAATTCAGTGACACTATAATTCTTTTCAGCGCCCCTGAGCTGCCGAGAGAAGAAACCAGCTGGGAGTTCATTATCTCCTCGAACTATATGGAGGCAAGCTCCTATGCCACTGCCAGAGGCGTCTGTGTAGATGGAGAAATCGTCATCTGGGAGTGGAATATGCAACACACATGATTTACACAAAGACAGTTTCAACTCACTAAACGCCTTGAACATCTCATCACTCCAGACAACCCGATGTGGAGCTTTGAGAGAGGTAGCCGGGGAGAGAGCACTTGAGCAGCCCGCAAACCCCGGAATGAACTGTCTATAGTAGGAGGCTGAGCCTAAAAACGATCTCAGCTCTTTCTTGGTTCTGGGTTGGGCAAAATCAGCTAGAGCTTTAGTTCTGAGCTCGGGCACAGCTAAGGTACCACCACCCACCCTGTGGCCTAAATACAATAAATGCTTCTTACCAAACACACACTTCTTACGTTTAATGGTAAGGCCTGCCCTACCCAGACAATTTATCACCTTCTTCAAATGGTCAAGATGTTCACTCCAACTCTTGCTGTAAATAACCACATCATCAACATAATTTTTACTGAATGCACAGACCGGTTTCAACACATTTTCCACCACAGCTTGAAAAATAGCCGGAGCATTTTTCAGCCCGAACGGCATTCTTATATACTTGTATTTGCCAAAAGGGCAAACAAAAGTTGTGAGTTCACTTGAACCCGGCTCCATGGCAAGCTGATGGAAGCCTGCCGTTAGGTCCAAGGTTGAGAGACACATGTTAGGACCTACTTGCTCTAAGATTTCCGTGAGGGAAGGGAGCCAATACCTTCTGAGTGGGGTCAAGGAATTCAGTTGGCGGAAGTCAACGCATATGCGAACACTTCCGTCTTTTTTTCTAACCGGCACTAACGGACTAGCCCAAGCCGACTCTGAATGGACAATAATACCCTGCTCAACCAACTTATCTAACTCATCTTTCACGGCCTGTCTGATACCACCTGGGATCTGTCTAGGGGGAAGGTTTACCGGAGCAGCACCGTCTACCAGAGCAATCTGACAGGTACCAGCTCGGCATAATCCTGGAACATCACTAAAATATTCACATACACTATCAAGAGCATGGTTCAATTCATCTACCCTAAACCCTGGGCACACATCAACACTCAACGTGGCCTTGGAAACCAACAAGTCAGGGGAAATACCCTGTTCTTCTGCCACTAGTGTCACTGCATTGACAGCGAGTGGCCTAGGAGTATACACTTTCAGGTTGTCTCTGTGTGCTGTCTTAGTAGGGTGGCCCTCTCCTTTGGAGACCTGATACGTTACCCGGGAGGATTTACCAACAATAGAATAAGGTCCTTCCCAGGCTGCTTGCAAAGCAGCCTTAATGCCTGGGATACGCATCAATACCTGGGAACCAACCTCCAATGATTTCTCACTCTTATTCTTATCATAGCACTCTTTTCTCTTTTCACTGGCCACAGACTGGTTTGCAACTACTGCATCCTGGAGAATGGCTAACCTGTCATTAAGAGAGAGTAGCCACTCATCCACTTCCATGGGCTCAAATTCCCTGTCAGCCCAACCTTTGTACAGGATGTCTAACGGGCCAACAACATTCTTGCCATACACTAGGCAATGGGGTGAGACACCTAGATCTCTGTTGGGAATTTGCCTGATGGCAAAAAGAGCTAACGGAAGGAAGTCGGACCAATCTATATCAGACTCTACGGCTTTAGCCAGCATGGGTTTAAGGGTTCCATGTAATCTTTCTACGACACCATTCGACTGCGGCCTGTATGGGGAGGAAGCAATCTTGTCAATACCCAATGTCTCACAGAGACCCGACAACAATTTACCCAGGAAAATGGTCCCTCTGTCTGACAGTACTTTAAGTGGGATACCCGTTCTACTGATGATATCCAAGAAGCACTGGGCTGCCTCTGAAGCTGAGGCAGTGCGCATGGGCACTGCCTCTGGCCACCTAGTGGCCAGACACACATAAGTGAAAAGGTACTTCACTCCTCTCTTCGCTTTGGGCAAAGGCCCAACTAAGTCTACCGCTACACTCTCGAAAGGGACACTTACTATCCTCCTCTCAACCATTTTCGACTTCTTGTTACCAGCAGCATTAACTCTCAGACAAACCTCGCACGACTTTACAAAGGCTATGATATCTGAATGTACACCTGGCCAAGTAAAAGTTCGACCAATGATGTGCCTCATACCTCGGACACCTACATGAGAAGTACCATCGTGTGCCAGTTTGAGGACTTTGTTTCTATGACTCGCTGGGAGTACTACTCGATTCACTGGGGAGTTCTGGACTAAGACAGTGTGTATTAAGACACCGTTAGAATTATATGAATACCCATTTTCTTTCCTATCAGCCAACTCTCTACAGGAATGCAATGTGTCGTCAGCAGCAACAGCTGATTTAAGGCTATCAACACTATTAGAATCTGACAACATAGGACTAGATATGTCTAAAGTAGGAATTGGATCATCACCAACAGAACAATCAACCTCTGTGGGATAATTATTTTCTACATCTATGGGCTTGTCTACTTGGGAAAGAGATGCAACACCTGTGGGCCCTTCACTATCAGTGCTACCTGCCAAAGCCCCATCCCCATCCATGTCAGCCCCCGTAAGAAGCTCAACTCCAGAAGAATCCATACAATTAGACCCTACACTAGTTTCTGGGGGTGAATAAGACAAGTCAATATTGGCTAACTTATTGAATTCATCATCAAAAGGCACGGGATCGGCCTCTACAACATGCTGGGTATTTTGTTTCTTCCTATTGTCGTTACTCTTACTGATCATGGACCTAGTAACAACATTGACTTCTGCTACCTCCTGATTAGTGGAAGGATCAGTGGGGTTTTCTGTGGCTTCCACTGAAACTCTACCAGAGCAGGCATCCACATAGGTGAATGGCTGAATGTCTGGGGTATCGCCAGAGTGCCCTGCCTCCTTGCCTGAAAGATCAGACTCGGAGGCAGCATCCAGCAGGAGCTGTGTTGCTTTGTCTGTATCCATTGGAATGGAGAACAAGACTGACCCGCACAAGTTATCTTCATGGGCAACTGCTACTCTGGACTTAAATGATTTACCATTGAACACAAAATCAACTACAGCAGTGTATAGGCAAACAGGTTCGCTATCCCAACCTCTCACTCTAACAGTCTCATCACTAAGCTGGTCGTCATACACAAGGCAACCAGGAACAATGGTAATTTCAGCTCCCGTGTCCAGGACTATCCTACATTTTGTACCATTGACATACCCTTCAACATGGCGAGAACCATCTCTCACCGCAACCCAATTTGTATTATAGGTTCGTCCCCTCTTAACATTCAACTTCCTCCCATTCTCTGACCTAGAGTCAGAAGAATTGCTGCTATTATCACTCCTTTTAGTGGGACAGTCTGGGGACTTATGTCCAACTTCGTGACAAGTAAAACAGACAATGGAGGGAAGCTTGGCACTAGGGTTACTCACATTTGACATGTTACTACGACACTCAAAGGCCCTATGGCCGAACTTGTGGCATTTAAAACACTCATAAGGAGCGATATGGTTACCGGAATTCATTCTGTACTGCCTACCATGATTACTACTACTGGGTCTGTCTGGCTCAGACGCATTAATAGACAGCGCAAACGTGTGCAGATCATTGAACGATTTGAACGTCCATTGATCCATCAAAGACCTCTGTACTGGCGGTCGAGAAGCTCGATAAGTGGCACAGCAAATGAAAAGAGATAGCTCTTCCATAGTTTTACATTGCATCATAATAGAGTCATTGAGATTCTTGAGGTGCACATAAGATTCCAGAGGAGTCATGGAACGAGTAGTGCTAGCAAATTCGGTAGTCAACTTCGAACCTAAAGAGGTAAGACTAACGCCGAGAGAGCGAATCAGCAAAGCTTTTAGCTCATCGTAGGTGGTTCTATCTCTGTCAACAGTAGAAGCAATCGCTGAAGCTGATTTGGATTGCAGCTTTTGAAAGAGGACTGCCTTCCAGCGAACAGTAGGGCAGCCTATATCCCTGAGGTCAGCCTCCAACTTCCTAATATATTTCGAAATGTCGAACCCATCTTTATGTGGGGCAAGAGCATTAATTTGCCTGGTCAGACCTTCCTCATACCTATCACTACCATATCTATCATGACTAGGGCCAGCAGTATTAATTTTGCTAACCAATCTTTCAATCACAGCCTCAACTACTGGGCTCAACTCTACTGCAAGTGCACCAGTTACCGCCACACCTGCAGACTCATCATCGGACATTCTGGGATATTCAACAGTGGTATCAGTATTAACAACTGTATTATCACTTTCACACAATGCAATCCTGTCTAAGGTAGAGGAACTAAATGTTGACCCTTGACCTACAGACCAAGGTGGACTAGGTGCGGGGGTACTACCACTATATACTGAACTTGCCAGTAATGGGGTGGAGTATGAAATGCCACTAATCAAGCTGCTAGGGGAAGAAGACACAGCACTACCACCAACAGTATCCCTGGGCTGCGACCCACTCTTGCACTTCCTGTCCAGCCGCTCTCTCTTGCTCATTCAGGTGTACTGGAGGACTCGATGACCTACAGCGCACACAAAAATAGAAATTAAACACACAGTAATCAGCTTTTACAAGTTTTAAACATCACAAAATGATCACTGACAACAACAAGAGACGTAACTCAAAGCCTAATGAAAAACAGACCAACAACAATGCTTTTAACTGAACAACAACAACACCAAAGTGTGAAGAAACAAACACCAATTACGACCACAAATGACAACAATCAAACACAGCGAGTTCCTTAATGAGGGAAAAAGTTCGCGAAATGACGATCCACGTGTGATGCGCTCGTTTTGGAGAAAGAGACAATGGCGAGTGGCTTTCCCGGGACGTAGTGAGTGAACCGCGTAGAGATTTCTGAGTTATAAATCAGGAGACACGGCAGGGAGACACGCACAACGGCACCAAGAATGCACACACTGACAATCCACCCGAGTGTTAAGTCGGTTGTAGACGTCGTAATAGGTAGCTCACGCACTTCGAAACGCAGGAGAAACTCGAATCTCGACACCGCTGCCTCCAATTGTGGGTCGGCGGGACGGCAACGACTCTAACGATGCCGCCTAGTCGGGGGTATGGCAGACGAAGGCTCGGCTTGAGACGTTCGAGCCCGGCTAGCAACAGGCGTAGACCAATAACGAAAGGTAGAGCCACTAGAGTTAATATCCCGACTACTCGAACTCCAGTGACTTGCTGCCACCAGAATTCCTCTTAGCTACGTCCGCCCTCCCTGAGTCTTAAATCAGTTTGGGGTTAGACTGAACTATAGGGGAACTGAACTAGACGCATGCGTGTCTGGGTTTATATACCAAGGACACGCATGCGCAGGGAACAATGGAAAGGGTCGACCGGAAATCCGGGGCACAAACTAAATTCATGACTTGCACACACACTATAATACATATACATACAATGATACACAATGCTAATAATAAAACCTTTTGTGACACACAACATAATATAATCCAGTGTTCCTTGTTTTCCATCTTCAATCTTCAATGCTTTGTCTTGGTTTCTCTCTTTCTGCCTCCGCCCACATATCTATTGGCAGGAAGTATCTAACTTGGTTCCAGTATGAAATATGAAGCAAGGGAAACCAGGAATTTGTGCAACCAAATCCCAAGAGATCATGAATATATTAAAGAGCATACCGGAAACCGTTAAGGTAGGATCCCTATCAAAAAATCCCAAAAAATTCATTTTTCAGTTTTTTGACTCATTCATTTCTCTAGGGCATTAGGAGTCTAAACATCTATCGATTTTTTTAAACTTTAGTACCCTTATAAAGTTATGACCATTTTTTAATGAACACATTAGTGGTTAGTGGTAGCCACATAGCATGATTGACATACATAACATGAATATTAGGAAAAAAATGAATCAATCTAAAATCGTTTTTTCTCCTTTTGTACTTATTTTGAATCAAGGAATATCACATAAATTTGAATCTTTAGTCAAAAGTAACAATTTTGGTACCATTGGAATGCTCACAATGAGTACTATGCAATGACATTCTTTATTTCCCCCAAAATAGATAGTATTTGAGATATGGGTGCATATGTGTCCAATATTATCCCGCTCATGTCTTATCTTTCTTCTCTTTGTGAATAAAATCTGAATAAAATCTGAACAAAGCATCATTCAAAGAAATCTCATGTCATTGCAGCCCTTATAGCATGTATTACCACTATCTCAACTATTGAAACCACAGCCAGAACGCACACTAAAAAATTCATGTCCTAGCATGGATACCATTAATATGATTGGGCACACATATTACCACACTGTCAAAGAAGCATGGCACCTCAAACTTGGTTTGTATATTATTCAGTCATCCTGTAAATGGTGTATTAAGTTTGAATCAATTCCAAGTAACGGTAATGTAAATTTAATAATTTAAAACCAAGCACACGTTTTGACAGGGATCCTACCTTAAGTTTTTATTAGTGAAACAGCCGTGATCCCGTGTGCAAAGCTTCCCCGTGTGCAAAGATAATCTTCCCGTGTGCAAAAAGGCTTAGCTATCTTGCTCTCTGGCGTTTTAGTGAACGTCCTTCTCCCTCGCTCTTCTCGACGCTGAGCCTCCGCTAGCGGTAAACCGAGGCAAACCATCCTTCAACTTTTCTACCCTAGCCGCTAGGCATAAGTGTGGATTATAAGAATATATGCATCAAATGCAAAATTTTCCCTTATCATTGAAGTCAGCAAGATTACTGGTACATGTAGTGAAAAGTGGTATGAAGATACATTTAACTTTCACCATCATAAAATTAGAAGGATAGAATGGCCCTACTGGTGAGCATATTGATTCCAGGCAGTAGCCTCTGAAATATGGAAACTTATAAATATTGAAAATAAAAGCTAGTAAGTTAAGTTTAGCCTCTATTAGCTAGCTACCCTAACAGGCATTCCCTGTAATAATACCGACTGATATTAGGCAATCAGTTAATAAGCATGTTGTACAGGGCTTGGCCAATATCACCTTACCAAACACCAAGATTGGGGATATGATGACAGTGTATCTATTCTATGTTGAAAAGGCTATTATTCTTCAAAAAAGCTATCAACAAAGGAATTGTAATCTCATAGGTTTTACAATAATACATATAAAATGTGTAGAACAGAAAAATAATTGTAGTCCTTTCTATGTTTTTTTATCATTTCATAATGTTCGATTCCCGGTGGCAACCAAATATTTTTCAATTCTGCATTGTTAAAAAAAAAAAGCCTGTGAAAGAGAGAGAATACATCTAATATAATTTGTATAATAGTTCTGTTTATGCACTGTTAAAAATGAAGTGTTCCAGTAACACTGCAAGGAGCGTTCCCAGGAGAGGGAGGAATTTATGCCCCACCCATGTTTCCTGAACACTGCACAGAGTGTTATAATATAACACTCTGAGAGGTGTTTGGACAACATCTTTAGCAGAGTTGTATTAACACCTTCTGCAAGCTTATTACAACACTAAGTGACATGTTTCAATGGCACTGCTAATAAATATTGACCACACCTCATTCACATAACCTCAAATTTTTTAGATAAATAAATGATTGACAATGATTATATAAAAATAGATTGAATAAAGTAGCTAAACAGTTTTAAAGCTGTCCTTTCAACATGAGTAGATGAAATATGATATGCACTCCATTTATGATCCATCATGTTCAAGATAAATGTACCTGCATTGACACATAAAAATATAACATAAATCAATAAGCAATATACAAACACATTCATAAATGCTAGTGAACACATATTCTAAACACACACCCAGACTCAGCTAAACACTCAATTCTAAACACGCTCATAAATGCAACTAAACACACTATCCAAAATATGTGACCCTCTACGGGAAAATCGGGCACAACGCGGCAAGTGGCCCAATCCGCTGTAAATGCCGCCGTCAAAATACAGCTCTCAGTGTAGTAGTAAGTACAGTGGCTATCATGAGTGAAGCCAAGAATCTTGCTAGAGCATTAAACCTCAGCCACCGTGATGGTCTGGACATGATGGGTGGAGCTGACGCTGAAGCCATGGCTCCAGGAAGTGAGGACCTGCTTTCTGACTGTAAGTCACTTATTACAGTTAACTATAACCCTCATCAGTTCATCATCTTTTTTTCCCTTTTTTTTAGGTGATGAAGAATTTGATGGCCATTTTACCAACTATTATGAAGGTAATAAATTTAAATTTAAAATTTTTTTGATAAAAAAACAAAACAAAACAACTTCTTATAAAGCTTCTAGGGATGTCTCATCAGCAGAGTCAGGCTCTGCTACTCCACTGTTTGAAGACGAAGATGACCTCTATGATCCTCTGGATTCTTTGGACTGCTCTGTACCAGACATCGAGCCTTCATCATTGCAACCTGACCACTCATCTGTTTTCTTGTCACCACCCCATTCCGATCCCACTTTTCTTTCCCCTTCCGATACTGTGTCCGTTGCCTGCCGACGGAACAACATCATCTGTGTTAAGGAAAGGAAGAGGTCAAGAAAGCCATCACCAGCAAGGACGAAACGACTTACCTCAACTGAGCAGTTAGACCAGTTTTTAGCCCGTCACAGTCACCAACTCCTCACCATCACCAATTCCTTCACCATCACCAGTTTCGTCCGCCCTTCTAAAAGAATTAGAAGTACAGACATCAATTATTAATTATTATTTTTTTATTTTTAGTCATCTCTTTTAAATTATGTATCATCTATACAAGTAATACACACCTTTACTTTATTCTTATGTCCAGTGTTATCAAAATCTATCTATTTACATTGAATACGCAATATAATTATCCCAACTCAGCTAAAACCACAAAAAAAAATACTCTAGTGGACAATAGTAAAAACAGACATTACCAAGATAAATAAAACTAGTGCAAACACCAATAAAAATGACTCTAGTGCATGTGGGCACTAATAAGAATGACTCTAGTACATGCGAGCACTAAAAAGAATAACTCTAGTACATGTGGGCACTAAAAAGAATGACTCTAGTACGTGTACACACTAATAAAAAACCACAAGCCCACCTCAGAACCACTCAGATAGCCTCGAAGGACAAAATTTAACGACAGGAAGTGACATCATGTGACACGCCCACCAGTGAAGAAATAATTTGGCCTCAAGGACTTCGCCCGTACCTCCAAAGATCACCTGATTAGTAAATTATTTCATCGGGTATCGTAATTTCCTTACAACAACAGCTACTACAATCAAACTAGCAATAACTAACTTAATCGAACATACTACAACTGACAGACACTAGCATGTGCTGACACTAATACGAATAAATCTAGTACGTGATAACGCTAATAAGAATGACTCTAGTACAGTGTTAGCACTATGTGCGTGCACAGTGTTTGGTGTTAGCACTATGTGCATGCACCGTAATAGTACTAGTGTGTGCACAGTGTTTGGTGTTAGCACTATGTGTGTGCACAGTAATAACACTGTGCGTGCAGTGTTAGCACTATGTGCGTGCACAGTAATAGTACTACGTGCAGTGTTAGCCCTATGTGCGTGCACAGTAATAGTACTACGTGCATGCACAGTGTTAGCACTATGTGCGTGCACAGTGTTAGTACTACGTGCGTGCACAGTGTTAGTACAATGTGCGTGCACAGTGTTAGTACTATGTGCGTGCACAGTGTTAGTACTATGTGCGTGCACAGTGTTAGCACTATGTGTGTGCACAGTAATAGTATTACGTGCATGCACAGTGCTAGCACTATGTACGTGCACAGAAATAGTACTACGTGCATGCACAGTGCTAGCACTATGTGCGTGCACAGAAATAGTACTACGTGCGTGCACAGTGTTAGTACTATGTGCGTGCACAGTAATATGTGCATGCAGTATTAGCACTATGTGCGTGCAGTGTTAGTACTACGTGCGTGCACAGTGTTAGTACTACGTGCATGCACAGTGTTAGTACTATGTGCATGCACAGTAATACGTGCATGCACAGTGTTAGAACTACGTGCATGCACAGTGTTAGAACTATGTGCGTGCACAGCGTTAGTACTATGTGCGTGCACAGTAATACGTGCATGCACAGTGTTAGCACTATGTGCGTGCACAGTGTTAGTACTATGTGCGTGCACAGTAATACGTGCATGCAGTGTTAGTACTATGTGTGTGCACAGTGCTAGCACTATGTGCGTGCACAGTAATAGTACTACGTGCGTGCACAGTGTTAGTACTATGTGCGTGCACAGAAATAGTACTACGTGCATGCACAGTGTTAGTACTATGTGCGTGCACAGTAATACGTGCATGCAGTGATAGCACTATGTGCGTGCACAGTGTTAGTACTATGTGTGTGCATAGTGCTAGCACTAGGTGCGTGCACAGTAATAGTACTACGTGCGTGCACAGTGCTAGCACTATGTGCATGCACAGAAATAGTACTACGTGCATGCACAGTGCTAGCACTATGTGCGTGCACAGTGTTAGCACTATATGCGTGCACAGTGTTAGCACTATATGCGTGCACAGTAATACGTGCATGCACAGTGTTAGTACTATGTATGTGCACAGTGTTAGCACTTCGTGTGCAGTACTACTTCGTGAATGCAGTGTTAGTATTAGTACGTGTATGTACAATGATAACAGTAGTGCATGCCTAGAGACTTACCATTATTCTCTTCTTCAATCAAGAACACCAGAACCTCAGTACAGATAGCAGCAGCCCAAGCACCATGAAATCTAGGAAATGAAAAGAAAAAAAAAAGGTTACTAGCAACTACAGCAACAAAAAGTAGACAATCTAACTAGTTAACAATTACCTTTCTTCACATTTCAGGAACACCAGATCCCCAGTTGTCATAGCATATTGCAGCACTAGCATCATCAAAGCTAAAATGAAAGAGAGGAAAAAAAAAAAAGAACAAGTATTATAAGGGCTACCTACAACTACAACGAGAATAGGAAACTAGCTAGCTAAAAAATCACCACCCAGTCTTCAGCATAGCAAGATACTAACTAACTATCCTCTTAGAACAAGAAAGACAAGCTCGCTAACCTTTTTTCCACCAGCAGTGTTGTTAAGAGAATAACTCCTTGTTGATGTTTCTACACAATGCGCGCGGTAAAAACCTATAGTATGCGGAGAGTGCGGTAGAATACAGAATCATTGCTGCCACGCCTTAGTGCCCGATTTTCCCATAGACGGTCACATATACACAAACATAACACAACTAAACACGCTATTCTAAACACACAAAAATACATAGAAATAGAAAAAGAAGCAAAACAAATGTGTTCGTCTACAAATACATTTTTTACTATCATCACTCTATATAGCATGATAATGCTTTTGAATAGTCTGGACAGCATGAGAACACAAACTATAACAGGAACTAATCTTGTGGCATGTTTAATTTGGGGGAAATATTTGGGGAAAGAAGAAAAAAGAGCAAACTGAGGGTAAATGAATGGTTTATAATCAACTGCTGAACTAACAACTGTAATAATTTTGTGTTAACCTGTATATTCTTACTTTGTTAGTCTCCAAAAGCATCTCTAAATTTTCACAGCAGCACTTTTTTGTAGCCTAAAATTACATATGAAAAAAATAAATAAAAAGAGTGCGGTAAATAATCTTTGAGATAACTCTCAGATATAGTCGGAAAAAGTACTGAACTAGCTAGCTACCTGCTAAATTCATTAATCATAAAGAAGAAATTATCTCTTCCGTGCTCAAACTCAACTTAAACGGCTAACTCTATTCAAATGCGTCACTTACATTAGCCAAAACACTCTATTGTTTCCAATAATAAACACATATTTTAACTTACCATTTCTCCGAAAGATCCAAGGCACGATCTGCACTTAAAAACACCATATCCATAAAACTCTTCTGCAGGACAAGGAGGGCCTGGAAATTCTAATAAACGCTCTCCGGTAAAGAGCGGGTGCTTGTTGTGTGCATCGCAATAAAAACCATACAGCGCATTCAGTAAGCACTCAAATAGTAAACAAATTCTCCGAAATTTTTTGCCAAAGTTTGTACAGCAAGACGGTCTTCTGCGGGGATTTAAATAATGCATTAAATTAGACATTGGTGGAGCAATGGCTAGATTTATTCTATTTCCTTCTCACGAGCAGGCCAATTTATTTTCACGAGCCACAGGCGAGTGAAAATGAAGCCTGCAAGTGAAGCTATATACAAATAAGTAGCCAACAAAGTTACTGTCAATTGTAGAATTTCGATAGATAGCTATTGCAGCTAAGTTCCCTTACTGCTTATTTATAAACTTCTATGAATGTATCAGTATATTAGCTAAAATTAAATAAAAATACAGTATGAAATATTTAGCTCATTGTACAATTTAACTTGATTTTAGTAAAGTACAACCATGCAGTTATTGATAATGGCTTGAATGTTATCAGGTAAATAAATGCTAAAGAAACAAAAAATGTGGTCATTTACACCAATTTTCACAATTACACTTATTTCAGTGTTACTGGAATGCTGCAGTGTTTACACTTAGAATTAACACTGGCCTCAGTGTTACTATAACACTGCAAGGTTTTACACTCTTGATTTACACTTCAAAAGTGTTATTATAACGCTTCATTTTTAACAGTGTGAGGAACGTTCTTTGCTACAACTCAAGGCATCCAGTAGTGTACCACAGGAGTGATGCAAAGTGGTTGAGAGTGGGGGCATTATGCAAATTAATTTAAGGTCACAGTGAAAAATTGGATGGAAAAATCAGATTATGCAATGTCCACCTCAGTTGTTCAATATGTCTATCAGGTGTTCTATGTTGTTGCTTTGTTTTTGTGAATATGCATGCATATAGCTATAATGACATCATAAAAATAGCATAACTTCCATCAAGGTCATCAATTCTTCTCTTCTTCACTCAAGAAGCAACAAATAAATATATATATAAATGAAACAAACAAAACTGATTTGCCATAATGACAGCTGTGTACACAAGCTGACTTGTGTTGTTGATACTGGCCATTGTAATAAGCATCTATTTTTTTTGTATTTTACTTTTTTAAATTTATTATAAAAAAACAACAACTTTAATTGTTAGATGAACAAGAAAAATTGTAAAAACTAAACAATGCAATAAAAACGAAGCAAAAGATCATACAATTACAAAATGATAATAAAATAAAAAGAATAAATAATAATAATAATAATAATAATAATAATAATAACAATAATAATAATAATAATAATAATAATCTAATTCTAGTTAATTGGGTGCCCACCTAAAATAGAAATGGCATTCCCAACGGCCACTGAAATTTTTTGGTAGAGGAAGGAAGATGTCTCCTCCCCGGTCTCTCTCCTGGCTCTCCTGCCCAACTCCTTAAAAAAATTTCAGGTCTTGGGGCCAATACTCCACTGGTCTCTACTGCCACTGCAGGTGTGAAGGAATGAGTGACAGGCAGACCGGCATATTTCACACACTTCCTGTCTTTGCTTGAGAAGCCACCTCACCTGCAGCCACTGTAGCATGATTGTAGTAAGAAGGAGCATAGCGGACTGAAATGTTCTAGAAGAAGGTCCACGAACTGAAATGTTCTAGAAGAAGGTCCAGGGAGGACTGAAATGGTTTGTGGACCTTCTTCTAGAACATTTCAGTCTGTAGATCTTCTTCTTCAGTGAAGAAGATCTATGAATTGTTAAGATAATCTACTCATTCTAGTTAAGAAAGTCGGCTGAACTATAGCTATATAATATCAAATATTCTAACGGACCCTATGAAATAGTTTAATGAGTCTAGCAAGCTACTGTACTGTAAAAAATAAATAAATAAATAAATAAAAATACATAATAAATAAAAATAAAAAGAACTGTAACGTAACTCAGAAAGCAAGAGTAAGGGGGGTGGGGGGGGGGGGGGGGGGGGGGGGGGGGCGGAGTAGAGATATTTAAGATTTATTGCTCGTGTTGAGGCGCACGGGAGCACACAGTAGCTATGCACATTTATTTCACCGTGCATGTATATGTGTCTAATAATCACCATTAGTTAAACATTAAATTTCATGATTCTGATATTTTTATTTATTATGTATTTTTATTTATTTATTTATTTATATTTTACAGTACAGTAGCTTGCTAGACTCATTAAACTATTTCATAGGGTCCGTTAGAATATTTGATATTATATAGCTATAGTTCAGCCGACTTTCTTAACTAGAATGAGTAGATTATTAACCTGTACCACTAAAATTCATAGCAAATACAGCTACAATATTTTTGTCAACATTATTGGTACAATTATAAAAATCCTTTCTTCATTTTTTAAGTGAAATTCTTAATAAATGGAACTTGTAGCCATAGCTAATTTTTTATTTCAATATTTTCTGCTACTTGAAATGTATCATTTGCTCAAGTTTTTCTTGGATGCACATTTTATTTTCTAGCAATAAACAGCCAATATTCAATTATATTCTTTGACCACTGCATATACAGCTACCCATGTCTTTTTCTTCCTGTTGTATATAGCTACAGAAGTGGATACTATAAAAAAAAAAGTTTCAGTTGAAATCCAACTTTTGCACCCATAATAGCTAATACAACAATTTTGTGCAATAATGAAGGAATAGATAAAGTAATATATTATTACCAAATTATTTACCAAAAATACTCTGGTGTTTAGAAGTGTCCTCTTCACATTGCAAACAACTAACGGATTGCAACTACAAGATACAAGGTGTCACAACCACCTGGGAGTTGCGCCTATTAAGAATTCTGAAGAAAAATTGATATTCTAAAACTATTCGCGGACCAATATTCGCGGACCAATATTCGCGGACCAATATTGCGGACCAATATTGCGGAGCCTTTACCCAACACCGCACCACGCTCAATGAAAGCTAAAACTACAACGATCCTATATCAGGACTGCGGGGAAAGTAAAAGCTGGTGATGCCTTCGTTTACTTTGCTCCAGCCCTGCTTCTATCTGTGGCTAATTTGTATCTCAGCGGAATCACCTAGCAAAGAAATGGGCGATCTAGTTGACCCCTTAATTGCCTACGATAGCCTCGAGGGAAAATTAAATGAGGAGAATGTTCGAAGAACCAGCGGTAAGGGTAAAACTTGAGTAATCAGAACTATAGCCAACTAGTGAGGCGTAAGCCAAAACTATATATTTATAACCAATATTATGTTCAATCTCTTCTGTCACTTTGTTATTGTTATTGTTGTTTTGTGTGTTTTTCTTCTCTTATATAAGAGAGGAGTTGGTGTTAAGTGCTTAATACTTAACTTTTTCCTGTAATCTCTCCAAATAAATTTGTGATATAAATATTATTCAATCTAAACAGTTTGGCCTATGCATTATGGTAGACGTTGTTTAGGTGTCACTAGAACTTATAAGGCTTTCAGTGGTCTGGGATCCCCCAAATTCTCAGACATTTATACAACCTTCTCCCACTTCCCTTAAAAAAAAAATGATTATCAATATTATTCAGCTAACCAGTCTTTTAATATTTAAAGTACATACCAGTACACTTGAGTTCAAGTCACTCTTATTGCAAATGTGGTGTTGAAAATGAGTAACAGTTTTCTGGGAATTTTTTTAATGACCAAATGTCAAATTTTGCTGATGATCAAGCTAGTTGGAGATATTGGAGCTAAGATTTTCTCTAGTGATTGCAGTACCTTTACTTTAAAGGTTACAGTGGTACAGGGGCAGATCCAGCACAGGACAGGGAGGGTCCCAAATACATTTAGCTAGATCAAACTTATTAACACACAGTATTTTAATGGACATTATTATTAAAATGAATGAAGAGTGTAAATTAGTAAGCAGTTGTCCTATAAACTAAACTGCTTGTATTGTTACCCTCATTATAAAACGGTTCAATATGATAAGGGGCCTGGCCCCCTCAACATTCCCCCTCCCCAACCCCTCCTATCCACCTCTGTAGTGGGAGTGTTTGTAGTACTTTATCAAGAGTGCAGCTACACAGCTCATTGATTTCATAATGTAGTTGTGAACCCATCTAGAAGGGCAGTTATGGGTTTATTTGTCTACAGTCAAAAAAAATTGGACCATCTTTTGAATTAATAATATAAATTTGACATCATAAAATGCTAATATGAGCAGACGAGGCTTGTTTTTTTCAGAAGGTGGGTCTCAGCCCCCCTCCCGCCCCCAAACTACGGAATTGAGGTACTGTGCCACACCCTAGCCTAGCTTCCCCCACTTCACTTACCGTCTCTGCTATGGTATTAAATTAATGATTTTCCAAACAAGTTTCGCTAGAGGCTAAATTATATCTTAGAATTTATCATCATCATCATCCTCATCATCATTATTATTGTCATTATTGTTATTATTGTTACTGTTAACAGTCCAACCGACTACAGATCGATCTGCAGTCATCAGTCAGCTCGCCATGCCTATTCTCTCTCTTCCCCAAAATGAACTAGATCACTTGATCTTCAGCACCTGAGTTGCTGGAATTTTCCCTTAATAAAGTGAAGGATCTACCAAAAGATGTGAAAATGAAATTAAACATGTCACATGACTTCAGTGTGATACTGAGAATGTTCTGGATTGTAAAAATTATCCCAGATAAGTTGGGCAAATTAACCGAAGAAGATTGGAAATCTATACTCGAGAATCCAAAAACCTTATTTCCTCTAGTTGTCTTGTTCTAGAATCCTTTTATAGCAAATAGTGAAAAAATTCGCAAACCTTGATAATAGTGGTGCAATACATTCACAGATACAGGAATATCCTGTTTGAAATGCTGGATAAATCTGCAGACAATGCTGACTCTGTGAATATTGGAGAAGTAACGACTTCGCATAGTGATATATTATATTATGACAAACCAAATCTACCAGGTACTGAATTTAAAATACCTCACCATGTGGTTACTACTTGTCCAGAAGATTACATCGGCGAAAAGGAGTCTTCACATTCAGATATAGGAATTGAAAGAGAGGATGAGGATATGCCTTCAGCTCAGGCAAAAAATGTATGCCAGATCAAGGCTACAACTCAAATAATGTAGATTATGGAAGTGGCACAGATGATGGATGGCAAAAATTATGGTGTGAATTACAGCCAGGGTGACAGGGTCAACAGCTACAACCCAAGAAGTACTTCAGAGAAGTGGGAAAATTTTACTGATTATATGGATCCAAATGGTAAGTCTGACTCTGTGTTTGTGTGTGTGTGTACATGTGTGTGTGCTTGAAACACACATACATACACATATGAATAAGTGTTGAGGATTGTATTACTATTGTTTCCAAGTATAATGCTAAAGTAATGTACTCCAGAACTGAAAAACTGTGAGATTAGGGAAGATGGGGGGCCTGCATGCGTACTATTAGGAATCAACACAAGACAGGGTGATTGTCAAATGGGAAAATGGTCGACAATAACTGAAATAACATGATAGAGATTGATAGATAAAACAATGTAGTGATTACATACGATGGAATTGAGAGCTTTTCGAATGAAAATAAAGAGTTCAAAGTGACAAAGCAAAAAGTGTGAGGGTATATCACATCTTATTTCATGTCTCTGCTATATAAAACTTCTAGTATTAAGTACTGTCATTGAAATTTTATAGATATCAAACGCACACCAACATCTGCACACAATAATCCTTCAATAACGCTCTAAACATTGCTACCATGTATTTCCATATTTAACATGTAGGTGTCAATTGCAACTAGCCAGAGAGTAAACTGATTTAGCAGTAAAGAGAAAGTATCACTTTCAAAATGATATACATGGACTGCTCTCAAGAAATTTATCAATTATTTGTGTGGACTTGAGCCTTTTTTTTTTTTTATTTCCAATTGTCCATGAGCCTAAAATAGCCACACAACTACATTACAATTAGATTACACCAAGGACTATATTGTATGCCGGTGTTAGACCTGTTGACTGTTAGCATGCACATAGTTATGTTGTTTTTTTTTTTGTATGTTCCCTATTTCCTAATTATTGTATGATCACCGGTATTATATCTTAACGTTTAATTTTAACACACTAGTTTCTTGCATCAGTGTAAAAAGTAAATCTTCTAGTTATCTACCTAGCTCTAACATTAGCTACTGTAGCTATAGGTTAGAGAAGTGAGTAGCCCTAGTGTATTAATAAGTCTCTAAGGATAAGTTCTAATCTTTCTCTGAAACAAACACCATCCCAATCACAAACTTGATGAGAGGGCTTTGACTGGGGGAAGAGACAGATATGGCTAGCTACTTGCAATCGCACCTCAACAATGCATCCATTGCTATGGTAGCAAAATGTAAACAATTGTTAACTCTACCAGCGGCAGAAAACAATATTGAATAGAACTAGCTATTAACTTCCTAAAGTGTACTTTACCTAATCAGAATTATTCAGTCATGCCACCTGTCTATATGGACAGGAATTACTAACATATATGATCATTACCAAGCTTGTCTATTTCCTCATCAGACATGTGATGGGATGAGTTATATCCTCGGTGACACTGACCAAAGAGAGAAAAGGCTTCGGAAAAGGTGTCCGCGACCTGGTTGGCTTCTCCAAGGACATTAGAATGTGATGAAGCCACTTCTCGTAAGTTGCTGCAGATGTAGGTGATGCTGGCATGATTATGATGTAACGCTAGGCAGGGCCGGCGCCTATGGTGCGGCTGGTACGGCCATGGCCGTACCACTTTTTTGGTCTCGCCATACTATTCTGCGAGTAAAAATTGAAAAGATGGAATAGGTGGGTTATGGCACGTAAATTTTTCACTTGCGCATGCGCGGAAAAAAATAAGACAGAGAATGTTTGGTAATTTTATATAAAAGGAACTGACTATATAACTAACTACAGATTCATTTTAAAGTAATTTTTTTGTTCACCACTTAGCTAATCCGTAATTTTTCATAACACAAATATGCAAATTTATTAATAAAAAGTATATAAATCTTTTCTCATTGCTATCTCTCAATTAAAAAAAAAGTAGTTTGTAATGTTTCTGTCAAACTCTGCAAGGCTTAACTATACTTAATTAACCACATTCTCAAAGAGTTAATGTGTTTGATAGCAAGACAGCATGGATACATACAAAATAATTGGCGAGCGAGACACTCATAGGGGTAACACAATTGAAAATCGGGGATGTTTGTTTATTTAGATATAATGTGACAGGATCTGAGAAAACAGCCCACTTCGCGCAAAACATGAAATTTAGATACAAGCAAAAACATCAAGTTGGGCATAGAAATTGGAAAAAAAAAGTATTTGTTCATACCAATCTAAATCCCTTTGCCTACCTTCTGACAAAATTTGAAGTGTCAACGACAAGTATTTCATGGCGAGCGTGTCATTAGAAATGCCGCACTCCTTTCTCTTGCGGTCTTTCAAACGCGTTTTTCTCAGTTTTTCCGAAATAGCATGGTAGAATAGGCGAAACTTTAACGGCTCATAACTCGAAAACTACTGATTGCCTGCTAATTATTTATGGCTCATTTTGAAGGACATTTTAAGGAGTAGCTACATAGCAAATACAAAAAAAAATTTTGATGGAGTGCTCCAAGTGGGCTGTTTTCTCAGATCCTGTCACATGTGTTTGGACGTATGTATGTCATTTTGTACTTTGACTCTCCGTATTTTTGTGTTCGCTCCGCGTTCGACCCCGTCCCAAACTTCACTAAACAGAATCCTCTGGTGTAGTGACCATTACCCACATCACCTTAGAAATTGAATTGTTTACCGTCTTGAATTCTTTTGCGGGTGCAGTTAAGGGACTTCCATTTCTATTCGAGTTAGTGGCGGTGGTAAGTCAATGCGCTCTTTGTCATGGTTATAAGTCGTGCGCAACAGTATTTACTTGAAAATACATTGTCCACTAGACTACCGCGAAGGTAAGTCTGTGTAGGTGCATGTCCAGTTGTGTCAAAGCATTGTGTGTTACAACCACTACTTAGCTAAAGAATATCACAAAGAAAACTTTTAAATAACGTGTATTGTTTTGTTGTTGTGTTTTTCCTTCAATTCAAGCAGTTGAAGAGAGTTGTTACTATGGCCCTGAAATCCCTTTACCGTGTATGCAAAATTAAAAAAACTGGACCTTATTTTCAGTAGCTTCAGTGTTAGAAGTCAAAATCATTCATATAAAAATAGTATAGTCTTTAGGCTCGCTCGCCATTTGTGCTCAAGCACATTATGTTTGGACGTATGTATGTCATTTTGTGACGGGGTCGAACGCGGAGCGAACACAAAAATACAGAGGGTCAGTGTTCGCTCCGTGTTCGACCAGGTCCCAAACTTCACTAAACAGAATCCTCCGGTTTAGCGACCATTACCCGTATCGCCTTAGAAATTGAATTGTATACCGCTTTGAATTCTTTTGCGGGTGCAGTTAAAACGCAAAAACTTACGGGAGCTCCATTTCTATTCGAGTTAGTCGCTATTTGTCACAGTTATAAGCTCTACTCAACGGCATTAACTTGTAAATTCATTGTCCACTAGACGAACCACGAAGGTAAGTCTTGCGTAGGTATGTTCAGTTGTGTGAAAGTATTGTGCGTTACAATTACTATTAAGAATGTCACAAAGAAAACTTTAAATAACGTGACTTGATTTTGTTGCTTCTTTTTCAATTCAAATAGTTGCGGGGAGCGGTTACTATGGCATTGAATCCCCTTTACCGCATACGTAATTTAAAAACTCGACTTTATTTTAGAGCTTGAGTGTTAGCTAGTTGTTAAAATCAATCATTTAACAATAGTGTAGTTTAAGGCTCGCTCGCCATTTGTGCTCAAGCACACCACTAGTATAATGGTGACAAGTCCATATGAAAACCAAAATGTAATTGTGAATTTCCAACTCGCAGGTTTAGCAGGAGCATGTTCACAAGTCTAAAGTTTCTTCTGTTATAGTTCTTGAAGATTGGTTCCCTCAGCCAGATATTCTTAAAATGCTGAGACTGTGTGGATAGCTACATATTATTGTAAAAGTGTTATAAACTGTTAATTTAATGGTTAGAGCCATACCACATTTTATTTGCTGGCTTCGGCTCTGCTAGGGGGCGTTGCCACAAAAGCTGGAACCTACGCAGAGCTGAAGCTTCGCATTTTCTCAAGAATCAGCCCGAAATATAAAAAAAAGGCATAATAAAAGGTCTTAAATTTAAATCGTCATTGTGAGTAAGTTCATACCTAAATCAACAGTTAATTGTCAGTACCCAGTCATTCATTCATTCTATAGGCGAATTCCAATCAATACAGCCATTTCACATCCTGACTACACTCTTCATATAATATACTGGGTAGAATAAACTGTAGTATTGCATTTGTTTGTATGTGCAAAAGGATAAAGGTAATAAAAAAAATACAAAACAGCTGAAGCATTGAATGTATTTTTAAGATGTATGGTGTGAAGTAAATATCAAGTAGCTACCGTAAAGCATAGACCTGTGAATACATAGCTAAAGTAGAAAGTTGGAAACGATCAATGCAATCCATTATTATGATCTTACCAAAATATTCTTGAAGCTTTTTTTAATTACATAACTAATTTATTATTGCCCAATCAGCTGAATGAAATCACCAGCAACTACATAAGCCAGGGAAGCGGACAGGTCAAGGAATATACTACTGACTCATAATTCAGAGTGAAGGAGTTTGTTGGTCTTTGTGATGCCCAATGAATGAACTACCATGACACACTTCTCAGCAGCCACCAATATCAATGGCAAAAAGAAAAAAGTCTTGTTCCATCTTTCTTAGCTAATTGGCTTTAGAATAGCTTTTTCTTTTATTTCGAATTTTTTCAATCACTATGTAACCGGTAATGGTCTCCTGTAAGGAATAAATTGAAATGACAATGCATACCAAACAAATTTACTTTAGTTGTTTAGTTAGTTCTGAAAGTGCAACGTTCCATTTTAATTTCGGCCTAACTTGGTCAGGTACGTTAAGTAGCTAAACTAGTGATGTGCTTGAGCAAAAATGGCGAGCGAGCCTGATAGTTAGGTAACATAAAATGTTACTATGTTTTTGCTTACTTCATGCAAACACTATAATAGCAGTTATGACATTTTATTTCAGCAAACAAATACAAAATCACTCTCTTACCTGATTAATGGTAACTTTTGTAGTATCAAACATCAAACATTCTGATAATCTCAATTACCAGTAACTAAAAATACACCAGTGTTCTTATTAGCCAACAAATATGGAATTACTACTTGCCTCAATTTCCTATTGATAACTTCTGTAGTATCAAATTTAAGTTACTTTGACTATCTGAATTATCTTGAATTCTTGACAACAAGCTCTCAGCTACAAGAACAAACGACAATCAATTTTAGCACACAAATACAAAATTACTTTCTTACCTCATTTTCTTGAGCAGTGGTAACTTTTGTAGTACCAAATTTGAGCTATTCTGACTGTTTGAATTTACCAGTCACTGTTGACAACAAACTCTTAGCTACAAAAAAAGAAAGGCCAGAGTTATTTTGCATATTTAGCTAACAAATATGGAATTACTACTTACCTCAGCTTCCCTCGAGTAGTAGTAGCTTCTTTAGAATTAATACTACGGCATTCTGACTACCAATGGCTCTTGACAACCAACAATCGGCACTCCGTATCCCCCCGAAAACGGCGAAGTTTTGAAATAAAGTCTGGAAAAGGGTCTTCAATGCCATAGTAACCGGTCAAATCAACTTTTTGTTTCTTGAAAAGAAGCATTTTCGCAGGAATTTTCTCACACTTCGGAGCTTAAGTATAAAGTAAGGCTTGCTTAATGCTGTAGCTTCAGAATAAACTGGGGTCAAGCCTAAAAAGCTGTGTTTTTAGGAGAAAAAAGTTCCCCGCGCGCGCGTTTAAAGGACATACGTACCATCCATACATACATACATACATACTAGTGATGTGCTTGGGCACAAATGGCGAGTGAGCCCAAAACTACACTATTTTTATATGATTGATTTTTTTAACTTCTAAGTCTCAAACTACTAAAAATAAGGTCGAGGAGAACTTGGGCAAGAAATATAAGATTTCATTAGGAAAACTGCTTAGAATGATTGAATCATTGAACTTATTGATGATAATGATAAGTATAGAAGACAACACCAATAGCCAAAACAGTTCCTATTATTTACAGGATTGAATCTCTTCCCAGTAAAATGTAATCTATAAATGTCACAGTATGGGAATGTAGTGGTTATGCTCTTTATGAGTGCAGTAAAATTAGCCTAAGTAATCTAATTTCTATTCTGTGCACTTTAGAAGAAATGTAATACATTCCTAAATACATTCAATGTAACCTATTCACAGCACCTATGCTGCATGTTTCGGCAAAGCTACAGCACGCACTGCACACAAGAAATTCAAACATCAGGAGTATCTAATTTCAGGAAAGAAGCCATAACTATATATAGCTATGTTGTTCCAAGCACTGCATAGGTTACATTGAATGTATTTAGGAATGTATTACATTTCTTCTAAAGTGCACATAATAGAAATCAGATTACTTAGGCTGAATTATACTGCACTCATAAAGAGCATGACCACTGCATTCCCATCTTAATTTTAATCTTGCTGCTGCTGTTCAGAGTACAGGAAGATAGATTTCATTGGACTGTGTGAGTTTCTGGAACCCATATATAGATACAGCATTCGTTCCTCAAAGACCTGAAATTAACATTGGTATATCATATTCCATGTCTAGTTGATCCATATAATGCCGTACAGATGCAAATTCCATTGCACAAAACAATTTCAAGTGTATTATATTCTTAGAATTTCAGGAAAGAAATGTTATTTTGCAAGCAAAACTGTATTCCATGTTTTATCTCTAATTAAATGAAAGTAAAAAATTGAAGAAGTTAGGCCAGGACTTGACACGAATTTGACACGCCAGATTAAGTCTTAATTAACAAAATATTGGCTATTAGAACGATAATATTTGCTATTAGAACGAGAATATTTGCTATTTATTATTACACTTGACAACAAGCTCTCAGCTACCAATACAAGAGACAATCAATTTTAGCACACAAATACAAAAATACTTTCTTACCTCATTTTCTTGAGCAGTGGTAACTTTGTAGTACCAAATTTGAGCCAATCTGACTATTTGAATTTACCAGTCACTGTTGACAAGCTCTTAGCTACAAAAAGAAAGACAAGAGTTAATTTTGCATATTTAGCTAACAAATATGGAATTGCGTACTTACCTCAGCTTCCCTCGAGAAGTAGTAGCTTCCTTAGCATTTATACTACAGCATTCTGACTACCAATGGGTCTTGACAACTAACAATCGGCACTCCGTATCCCCCATAAAATGGCGAAGTCTTGAAATTAAGTCTGGAAAAGGGTCTTCAATGCCATAGTAACCGGTCGAATCAACTTTTTGTTTCTTGAAAAGCAAGCGTTTTTCGCAGGAATTTCCTCACACTTCTGCGCTTAAGTATAAAGTAAGGCTTTCTTAAAGCTGTGTAACAAATAGTGTATTAACTTACCACCGCCACTAACTCGAATAGAAATGGAGCTCCCATAAGTTTTTGAGTTTTAACTGCACCCGCGAACAATTCAAAGCGGTAAACAATTCAATTTCTAAGGTAATACGGGTAATGGTCGCTAAACTAGAGGATTCTGTTTAGTGAAGTTTGGGACGGGGTCGAACGCCGAGCGAACATAAAAATACGGAGGGTCAAAGTACAAAATGACATACATACGTCCAAACAATATATAAATAAACTAGTGATGTGCTTGAGCACAAATGGCGAGCGAGCCTAAAGACTATACTATTTTTATATGATGATTTTGACTTCTAACACTGAAGCTACTGAAAATAAGGTCCAGTTTGTAAATTTCGCACACACGGTAAAGGGATTTCAGTGTCATAGTAACAACTCTCTGCAACTGCTTGAATTGAAGGAAAAAAACAACAACAAAACAATACACGTTATTTAAAAGTTTTCTTTGTGATATTCTTTAGCTAAGTAGTGGTTGTAACACACAATGCTTTGACACAACTGGACATGCACCTACACAGACCGGTAGTCTAGTGGACAATGTATTTTCAGGTAAATACTGTGCGCACGGCTTATAACCATGACAAAGAGCGCATTGACTTACCACTGCCACTAACTCGAATAGAAATGGAAGTCCCTTAAGTTGTCAAGTTTGAACTGCACCCGCAAAAGAATTCAAAACGGTAAACAATTCAATTTCTAGGGTGATACGGGTACTGATCGATAAACCAGAGGATTCTGTTTAGTGCAATTTGTGACGGGGTCGACCACCTAACTAACACAAAAACGCGAGGGTCAAAGTACAAAATGACATACGTACGTCCAAACATAATATGTGACCGGATTTGCGAAAAGGGACCTTATCGCGCAAAAGCTAATTCTGAGATAAAGACCAAAAATGCCGCATGGATCATTTTTTCTGAAATTTAGCTTTTATCCATTAACATAACATATAACTCTATGCTAACCTTCACGCAAAGTTTCAGGACCTAGTTCAGTCTGCAAAGCAGAGAAAAAGCTGATAGAATACACCATACACAAAAACGTTTGAATATCAATAACGCGTGCACGGAACTGCACCGCGGGAAAACATTAATTACAGTTACGTAACCGCCCGTCGTTATAGTAACGGGTGCGGTTAATATGGAGTCCCACAGTGCTAATGAGCTAGCTGGACTTGTGAATTCATTTAATTTCTATTCCCCTGGGGACCAGCAAGCTATAGCCGGTGTTATTGAAGATTATTTTACTTGCAGAGAAGAAAATGAAGAAGAATTTGATTTTGGTAAGTGCAAATTCAATAGTAAGTACAAATACATTAAAAATCTAAATCATGCTTTCATAGATTTTGATGAAGTACCTGATAATACTAGTGATGCAAATGAAATGGAGGAAATGGGCAGTGTTATTGAAAGTGGCACAGAGGATGTAAATTATATACCAGAATTGGAATGTGATGAGGGTGCTGATGAGGAAGAGACAAGTGAAAACCTGGAGTCAATTGCTATGTCAAGGTTGAGCACCCTATGTGACGACACAGAGATCACACTTCAGCCAACTGACATTGAAGAAAATCGATTAGTTGCCAAATTCTTTGATGAAGGCTGTGGATGTTCGAAGTTGAAAGGCCAAAATTGTGTTCAACAGTTTTCTGCTAGTGTGGTGCAGGAGTTCAGATCGCAATGCCAACAGCTATCTCGAAATGAATTAGACATGATTCTTATTGGTCAATTGGAGGCTTTTGGAGACAACAGCGACAACACTTCGACTGAGTGGAGGCATTCACCTACTCAGAGGAGCAGGATTCACTGTTCATACCATCACAAAGGAAAAATTGTCTGCCTTAAAATGTTTCTCTTTCTGCATGATGTAGGAATGAAGCGATTCAAGAACATAATTAAAAGTTATCGGGACAATGGGATTCTTCCTCGGGTCCATGGAAATTCCAAACGACTGCCCCACAATTGTCTATCTCTTTCTTCTGTTCATCATGTCATTTCCTTCCTGATCAACTACACAGAAGAGAATGGCCTGCTTCTTCCAGGACGACTTCCAGGGTACCGCAGCAGTGATATGAAACTCCTGCCTTCAAGCACTTCCAAAAGGGGCATATGGAAGCTTTACAAAGAAGCAACAATCAAACGTGATGATGTACATACCGTTGCATACACCACTTTCTGCAAGTTGTGGAGAAATCTTCTACCATCTGTAATTTTGATGCGACCTATGGCAGACTTGTGTTGGCAGTGTCAGCAAAATAGCCAGATCATCTTGCGGACCACAAATTCTTCTGAAGTGGAGAAGTCTGAAGTACTTGAAGCAGCTCTTGAACATTTGAGAATTGTGACTATCGAGAGATCTTTTTATCGGTCTATAACAAAAGATTGTCGTCTTTCCATTCAATCACATTTTTTGGTTGATGGCAAATTCCAACCTCCACCATTGTCGTCATACACACCTGCAAATTCCAAAAAAATTAAAGTTCATTACTCATTCGACTATGCACAAATGGTAAGATCTCTTAATACTATTAGTAATGGTTGTCTAGGAAAATAACTTGAATCCAATAATAATTCCCGCCAAAAAAAAAACATTTTTTTTGGCCTGATGTTACCCCACCCCAGCAAAATATTCTCTAAAAAACTCTGATACACATTATAATGGAATTGTTATACTGTTACAGGTACACTACCCATCCAATCCCTTGCAACCGGGTCCCATATACTTTTTGGTGCCTAGGAAGTGCAGTATTTTTGGTGTGCACTGTGAAGGAATTCCTCGACAGGTCAACTATTTGACTGATGAAAGTGCTGATAGTGGAAAAGGTGCCAATGCTGTGGTAAGCCAGCTTCACCACTTTTTTGAGACTCATGGCCTGGGAGAGTCTGAAGTATTTCTTCATGCGGATAATTGCGTGGGACAAAACAAGAACAATTGCATGTTGCAGTATTTAACTTGGAGGATACTTACAGGAAGACACACCAAAATCACCATTTCTTTTTTGGTCGTAGGTCACACCAAGTTTGCGCCGGACTGGTGTTTTGGTCTTTTGAAGCAAAAATATCGGCGAACACAAATAGGAAGTTTGACAGGCCTGGCAGCGGTAGTGAATAAATCAGCAGAGTGCAACTTCTCTCAATTAGTTGCAACTGAAGATGGCAACACACTGGTCACTGCGTATGATTGGACATCGTTCTTTGCCACAAAATTCCGAAAAATCCCTGGCATAAAAAAATTTCATCATTTTAATTTTGATGTGAAACATCCAGGGAGTGTACTTGCGAAGGAGCATGCAGACACCAGAGAAATTGAGATTAAGATACTAAAGAATAGTTGGATGCCAGATCCCACTCTCCTCCCTTCAGTTGTACAGCCTAAGGGTTTGTCTCTTGAAAGAAGCTGGTATTTGTATGATAACATTCGTAAATTTTGCCCATCAGACGAAATGGATCTTACTTGTCCTCTTCCAACTGCCCCTAAGCCATCTAGTAGAGCAGGCACACCAATCCCATCAGACAGTGAACCAGATATTCCTGATAGAAATGCTCCAACTCCTGCAAGTCACAATCCAGCAGCACAAAGATTGTGTGCAGTATGTCGACAGCCAGGTCACAATTCTAGAACCTGCCCAAGTAAAAACCAATGAACTAGTTAACTAGTTCAAATTCATATCACACTTCTATTAAGTTTTTCTTTTTATTGTAACAAAACTACTTCTTAGCTAATTAGTACTACTATTCTCTATTTACTACTTTTATTTAATATCACACTCTTGTCCATGTTTATTTCTTGTTTGAATAAAATTACTTCTTGGCAAGTTACTATTAACCTTTAAAATGGTCTCAATCAAACTTCCTTGTTTTCATTTTAAATTAACTATGTGCAATCTCTTTGTACCTTATAGTTAGGCTTACTTTGAGTTAAGTCTTTCCTGTCCACAATTCAGGCCTAGCTACTCCCGCTAGAGACGAGTTACATAGCGTTTAGTCCTTCTTTGACCCGGCAAAGGTAAGGATCGTTGATAAAAATGAGCCCCACCCATACGTAACTCGGAAATATACGGGAACATTGCTCGTCCGCGTTCAAGTTTAAACGCGTTTTTCTCCACAAAATGTTTTTACGAAGCTACCGCGTTGGGCGAAAGTAAACGCTTATAACTCAGCCGTTAGGAAGCGCCCGGAGCCACATTATAGCTCATTTTAATGCTCTAAGATAGAACTATCTCGTGGTACCAATAACTCAATTTTTTTATTTTGCGCGATAAGGTCCCTTTTTGCAAATCCGGTCACATATATACAAATAAATAAACTAGTGATGTGCTTGAGCACAAATGGCGTGCGAGCCTAAAGACTATACTATTTTTATATGAATGATTTTGACTTCTAACACTGAAGCTAATGAAAATAAGGTCAAGTTTTTAAATTTAGCATACAGGGTAAAGGGATTTCAGTGCCATAGTAACAACTCTCTGCAACTGCTTGAATTGAAGGAAAAAACAACAACAACAAAACAATACACGTTATTTAAAAGTTTTCTTTGTGATATTCTTTAGCTAAGTAGTGGTTGTAACACACAATGCTTTGACACAGCTGGACATGCACCTGCACAGACTTACCTTGCAGTAGTCTAGTGGACAATGTATTTTCAGGTAAATACTGTGCGCACGGCTTATAACCATGACAAAGAGCTCATTGACTTACCACCGCCACTAACTCGAATAGAAATGGAAGTCCCTTAAGTTGTCAAGTTTTAAGTTCAAAAGAATTCAAAACGGTAAACAATTCAATTTCTAGGGTGATACGGGTACTGATCGATAAACCAGAGGATTCTGTTTAGTGCAATTTGGGACGGGGCCGACAACCGAACTAACACAAAAACGCGAGGGTCAAAGTACAAAAATGCCTTGCGTACGTCCATACATATATACAAATAAATAAATAAATAAACTGACATCCCCGATTTTCGATTGTGTTACCCCTGTAAGTGTCTCGCTCGCTACGCTCGCTCGCCGATAATAGGTAGACAACAAAATCAAGGGATCTACTGCCCACAGAACCTCGAGGGCCGCGGGCTGTACCGTCCCGAACGTAGCGAGGGCGATACTAGCAGCCCGAGGGGTTGGACGGGCGGTAGTTCCCAAGATTTCGTTGTCTATCTGTTTTAGAACGTAGCAACAATAGCCTTAGTTACCAAATAAATTTTTCTATCCTTTGTTCTATGTTGACACTCTACGACAAAGACAGCAGAGACATTACGGAGAGGTGTCCAGTAATAGCAGCAATTCTAAGGAGCCACGGCGAATAGAATATTTGCATGTGTTGTGCGCTCGACTCCAGTGAACCGGCGAAAGTGATGGAATTAGAGTCAGGAGAATCAATATCACTGCGTTTTCAGCGAACTTAGTCAAAAAGAACATTCCAGCCCACCCATATACATTACCAATTTTTCACATTTCAGCTCAATTGGTGAGATAAAATTTACAAAACGGCTTTGTCTCTCCTAAATCTTCTTTCAACCAGCTACTCTTCCACCTTCTTCAACTCAATCATCTCTCCTTTATTTAGCTCCTCACAGTCAGCTCTCCAGTCTAGCTCCTCACCGTCAACTTTCAAGTCAAGCCCCTCACAATCAGTACTCTAGCTTTGCTCTTTACAGTCAATCTCCGTCTAGCTTAGCTTTTGAATCAAGATTTAGTCAACCTTTACATGATGATGAAATTTTGAAAGATGTAAGGCAATGCAAAAAGATTGTATTTACAATATCTGACATTGATGAACAGTTTGCGATGGATAAGGAAAGATTTTGATTACATAAGCAAAATACAACGAAAATACCATGAATGTAGTGCTTTTACATTGCAAACAATGTTTTACTAGAAGGGGTGCCTTTAATTTTCATAACTGTAGTGATATAAACATCCACAAGAATAGTACTAAAACTATTAAAATAACATGTGCAACATATTATATAACTGCTTTTTATTATTCATTATGTTATTGTTTCTTTCTCACTTTCTCATTTTGGTGATGATTGTATTAATTAAGAAAAATATTGTTAGTGTGCAAGGCATGCGTTGAATCCATCTTATCTTTTGCATCTGACAGGAAAACCGTGCAAACAACATTCTTGCACCATAGATAAAATAAAAAAATTTTAATTAATGCTTGCACGACTCATAAACAAAAAAACAACAAATAAAATGCTAGAAGGGAGGATACTATTACCCAGAAGGGAGGATACTATCAGTAGTATCCTCCCTTCTGGCATTTAGTATCCTCCCTTCTGACATTTAGTATCCCTGTGCACTCTCTTGAACAACACTATGCTGGATAGAATGCCTACTTCACAATACAAAAAGGGGTTAGCTATGATCTAATGGTTGTTAAAACACAAACTGTATGACCCAGTTTAGAATATTGATGATGTAGCTACCTTCACGAAGTGAATGGCCGGCCTAATCATCACAGCACATCAAAGAACTAGACTTACTGGTTGAGCAAATTTAAAGGAAAGTTAAATAGTGAATGCTAGCTAGATATACACATACACAGCATATGCATTATGCTTGCAGTGGGTTACTTAATAAGATATATTTGTCAAAACTGGCCCAAAATATTTAAGTTCCTAACTGTTGCCAGTTTTCAATAGACATTGGATGGCAAAAATAAGTAATTGTGCTCAACTGGTCTAAAAATAATAATAAATAATAACAATAATGAAAATAAAATAAAGCTTGCAGAGCTCATCAATACTGAAAAGGTAAACCAAACTACTTCCCTATCTAAAGTTGACTGCCACACCACTATAGCTACCTCAAATCGTTGCGTCAACGAAACAAGTCATTAAATTTTTACCTTTCACCAATCTTCTGTAATGAAAGATGCTCTAAGACAATAACTATCAACCACAACTCCTGCTACAACTACTTTCACTCTACTATCACATCATCAGCTATCTTTCACACACAGTTCACTTGTGCCTGAACAGACTGGCTTAGCCTAGGTCGCAATGATTGAAATCGCACTTAAAAAAATATACTTCCTAGGAGGCATATATATGAAGTTTATTAACATTGAATTGAGAAATCTGATTGGACTCATAGGTGCCAACTTTCCAGAATCTATTTCAGGGACAAAAACCACACCCTGGCCACACCCAAATAACACACCCACAATGACATAATTTTTAATGACATCATCTATGCAAAAGTTTAAAATTACAATAGCTGTTCTTCTTCTTCACCATTAAAATAAAAGCAATTTTGCTGTAGCAGCTAGCTTTTACTTGTGGCATGTTCATAGTTAGTGTGATTAGTAGAAGCTTTGATTAGGTCTAAACAGCCAGCTGGCTAGCACAGCTATAAGTAAATAACCAAGGGCGTACTACTTCACTATAGTATGTCCAAGTTGAGCAGATAACGTACAGCAGATGGAAACCGATCAGTCGATTCTACCTACTGTGTCCCAAGAAATATTCTGATATTCACAGGATTCAGCAGTACAGCACTGTTAACTTGTAGCTAAAGCTACTAGACTTTCTTGTTAAATAAAATTAATCAATTGTTTCATTTACTTATACGTATATGAAAATTGATGAAATGATAAAATTGTGATCCGAGTTGAAGGTGGAGTGCTGCCTCAGTTGGTCCTAATCCTTACAATAAACAGCATCTATAGTAGTGAAGAAAAGGAATTGGCATAAACACGGCTTTGACAAGCACACAATTTAACTGCAAACAGCTTAAGTGTGGCTGAATTACAAGTTGCTAGCTAAATGATAGCTATAATCACTGTGATATTTGCTATACGGCAGTTGATATTGAACAGAGACAAATAATCTTACCTACATCCTATCAGGTGGACCCTCTGTGACAACAGGGCACTCTGTCTATCCTGTTTCCACACTCGCAAACCTAAGCTAATCGCGACACAAAGCTAGAAACGCAGCAATCTGAGAAGAAGCCATTGTTTACAAAATTCTTAATGGAGACTGCCGCGTGATCAATTGAGCTAGCCACATACCGACTAAATGCGGGCAGCGTTTTGAGCTGGAAACCTGTGGTTTTTCTATTCCCGTAGACTGTTGTATTGAGTTTTGGAATAGCACTATCTCTCCGGTTTTGGAATATACTGAGGTAATATTTTTAACCGCTTCGGCGCGAGCTTTCCCCAATGGTGCTAACCCCGGATGCGTAGCTGCTTCCAGTTCTAAAGTTATTCAAGTTTTTCTTGCGCCAACTCAACCTGCAGGCTTCCGGGACATACCATACAGCTATTTTGCACTTTCCGGGACTCCGTGACAGAGTGATAAATCCGGGACTGTCCCGGATGATCCGGGACAGTTGGCACCTATGTGGACTGTTTGAGCGGTATAGGAAACCTGTCACTATGAATAACTGGACATAACGTGCTGTTAAACTTAGGATTATTTACCAGTTCATGTATGTGTGTATGTGGGCATATGTATGTTGTGTGTGTGTGTGTATTATGTGTGTGTGTATAATTTGATATGCTACATATCTATACAGCTATAAGAAGCAAACTGAATCCCATATTATTATTGAAACAGCAGTAATCGTGTGGGGTAAGTTACAGCTTCTGTTTGGGCAGTAGTGAGGTTGCTATTGGCATTCACCTGGCTACACTACTACAGCAATCTGGTAACCGTTTAACCTACTCCAAAGTCAAAACAGCAAATAACTGTTAATTGGGGACTTAACAGCAGAACGCTTATGTACTGGGGACTTAAAATACAACAAGAAGTTAATTTATTGGGGGACTAACAGCAATTTACTGGGGACTTAGCATAATATATAGCTAAAAGCTAATAGACTCACTTAACATAATAACAAAGCCAATTTATTGGGAACTTAATATAAGTCCATGAAACTTTAGTTCTGCTCTTGGAGTTTACCACATATGATAGTGATTTAGTACACTAAAAACTGAGGTATTAGAATCATAACTACTTGAAATAGAAAAGTTGAATTAAACTTAACAAAATTTAATTATAAAAATAGATATTGCATTAAATAACTCACTACAGTGACATTCAAACTGTTACCCAGAGCCATGTAACATTGTCTTATGGTGAGATGGCGAGGGAAGCTAAAGTTTGCTGGAAAACACATTAAACTCGCCACCTCCCTCGGAGTGAAATAACGGAGTTTGAGACTCCGCAGTTTCTCAACGTCATTATCAGATTCTTTAAACTCTGCAAAGCATTTCTTAAAATCTTCTTCTGTAAGTGAACTCTGTAGCACAGATCCAGTTCCTACGGCGTCGTTTCCGTATCCTTTTGTAAAACAGCACGAATTAGCGGAAGTAGTTCTAACGATATCTAGAGCCATTGCATACTTGGAGAGTATGACAAGACATTCGGAAATAACCTCATCGTCCAAATCTTGTAGATAATGTGAAAGCTGTTTGCAAGCCTTAATTGAATCTTCAATATCCTTATTACAGCTTGGACTACCTAATGACTGCATATTGGATTGTAGAGCTTTAATAATGATCTCTGGATCAGTAATAGGAGATGGCTGACTAATGCCATTATGTTCTTTGTGAGCAAACGTCAATGGCTTTCTCTTGGCGAGGAGTTAGTATCGTAATCTTGAATTGGAGATTTCGAACTGACTAGGACTCAGCAGAAATTCTTGAAACTTGTAACCTAATGACTGTAAAACTCTAACAAACTCATCTCGGGTGTTCGAACACTCAAAACCTTTCACGTTCTCCATCAAAACATAGTCAGGTGGGCACCGCATCTCTTGTAGAATGTGAATTAAATGGAAAAAGCTGTCGGTTCTTCTGTCTTGGTTATCTCGCTGGCTTCCTTGCCTGGTAAAGGGTTGACAAGGAGGGGAGAGGAAGAAAACGTTGGCTCTAAAGATATATTGCAGTCGTGTTGGTATTGACGTCTATGGACGCAACAACTCCATCTTCTTCAGGTGTAGAGGAAGAGGTTCCAGACTGCAAGAAAGCGCAATGAAATCCTCCAATTCCGGCATAAAACTCGGCTACTCTGTAAGGAACACCGGGAAATTTTTTTATTTTTTTCTAACCTTGAACGACCCTTTTCCATTAAACTATTTCCAACCCCAAATAAAACGCACTACTACACAAAACGGTGACACTACTATAAACACAAGTAAACTGTGCGCAGTTTTAGAAATGGGTTTATTTTCCACTTCGTTGCTTGTTTGCTTGATTTTGTCTATTTTGACGGGCATAAGTGTCCAAAATGAACCAGCTCTCTCCCTGGCGTCTGTGGGCCCCAGTTGAGCAGTTTCGGATAGTGGGAGCCCCGGAAAAACCGGGCAGCATGAGAACCCTGGAGATGGAGGGAGTCCTCCAGGAGCTGAAGGAATCCTTGGAGCTGAAACTCAAAAGATTCCTAAAACCAAACCAGTAGGGAGTACTACTCCTCAATCATGTGATCCTAGAGTAAGATATTATAAGCTAACTTTGTCTTGGGTGTTCTCTAATACAACACTTTTCAAGTGTGCTGATGAAATCAGTACCAAGCTGAAGGAAATCTTTGCAGCTGGTGCTATGGGTGAAAGTGTGAGGAAGAAGGTAACAGAAGATGGTGTTACTGACTTGTGCCCGGTCTTTGTAGAGTTGGCCTCCATTGTAACACTGAACCCATTGGAATTACGATCTTCCATATGTGAGCAGAATGCTTTACATACCGCTGAAATCGAAGAAGGAGACATTTGTGACAAAATGGAGCTAAAGAAAACCGTGAATGAGGGTCACTATGAGTGTCTGGGTTATTTGCCTAGTGTGGCAGAAGTTTTCAGGACATTAACTGAAATGAAAGAGGTAGACTGTCAAGAAAAGTGTGGGGGTGAATACAAGTCTATTTTATGCAGTGTGTTCTATTCCCTCACCAACGTAGTCGCCATACTGCAGCCGGGAAAGGGACCTGGTCCTCCGTCTAGTGGTCACGCTGGTACCACAGTGAAAAAAGAAACACCACATTCAGCTGGAAACAGTAAGTGAATTGGAGGGCTAGTTATGTGTATCTATCAGAATGTTTGTATATATATATATATATATAAATATATATATGTGACCGTCTACAGGAAAACCGGGAACAACGCGGCGTGCGTAAATATCGAGAAAAGATCGATCGATTTCTTAAAAATGTATTGTTTCAAGCCGACGGAAGGAAACGGTTAGGTCTATTATAGCGGAAACGACTTAAGCTACGATGATAAAACTTGGAGAGCTCATTATCTGGACGCCGATAACTCTGTAAGTGCAAAAAAATTTTTTCGAAGGGTGCCGCGTGGTGCCCAGTTTTCCTGTAGACGGTCACATATATAGAAGGAAGGGTAGCCTGTCCATGTATATGACGGGGTCGAACACCGAGCTAACACAAAAATGTTAAAGTCAAAGTACAAAAGTGACATACGTAGGTCCACACACATTACATAACAAATATCCCCGATTCTCAATTTGACTGTATGGTGTCTTGCTCGCTTCACTCGCTCACTAACTAAGTTTGGTCATTATATAAAAAGTATGAGTGCTTAATTTTATTTGCTAAATACACACACTCTGAGTCACTTGAGTTGAGTCAGTTTTGTGGCACTTAAAAATTAGAGCTGCTCCAGAAAAACAACAAAAGTTTAGTCACACTTCAGGCTAGCAATGCATGTGGTATAGACTTGAACCTAGTTCTTTAAGGCCATTGTCTTAAGACTCTGCTTGTCTTGGATACCTATCAAAATCTCTGGTCATTTGCCATTATTGAGCATCCAGGAAGCTCTGAGCTTATGTCTATATTAAACTTTGTTTTCTAGTGTCATCCTTATGTGTAGACTTCCGCGGTCTTTAACTCACGATTCTTACTGGTTCATGTTTCCAGCTTTGATTTCGTCCCACTTAATTAATTAATAGGGTATGTCCCGCCCGCCACTAAGTTTTCTTGCCATTTATATTTTCTTTATAAAAATCACCATAGAAAGTTGGATCTTGACTCCTGAGAGGAATTTCTCTTGTTGTTTCGTCTTGTTTTAAATATAATTATGTTTATTTGGTAGTTTAAAAAAATATTATGGTTGTTGTTGTTGTTACTTGCAAGTACCTCACCACACTGTAGTGCTTGAGACTGCAGTGTCATCCATTGTTATTGTACTCTACCACTTGGTTTAGTTACATTAGTCCCCTTTCTTTCTCACTTACTTTTCTTGACCCATGTATCCTAAGTACATGCCCCACCACCACCGGTGTCGTAGTCATCTGACGATACTTTGCCAGATTCTTTTACCAACCCAGCACAGCTTTATTTATGAGTACACACCACCACCACTATCGTCGTTGTCGTCGGTACTGATGACACTTTACCCACCTGGCTCAGCTTCCAATTGTAGTATTGACATGTTTGCAAATTCATTTAAATTAGTGGCTCATATTCTAACATTTGTTCTGTCATGGCGTATCTCAGTGGGGCGTGATCACATCGGCATGGCGTATCTCAGTGGGGCGTGGACACATAGGCATTCGGCAAATTCATTTTCTTTTTTTCTTTTTTTTTATTACTCTAATTTAGGGGTGGGGGCGGGGTATATGAGTTTAATAATATCTTTAAAGTCAGTATTTTTAGGCCTTCATTCAATACATACCACTTATAATAATACATTTAAAACTATGTATAATAATGATAGTGGTGAGGGCGGGGTATTGATGCTTGGGCTCTTAATGTAATTAGTACTACTTAGCACCTTTGCAGTGTGGTTTACATGCAGTAGTACTTCTCTGCTAGTTCCTTCAGTATGAAAAGAGCTGGGAGGGTCAGGGGGGGGGGGGGGTGGTCATAGACTTATCTCTGTACACCCAAACAGAATTGTCCCTTCCCCCAAAGAAAAAAAAAAGTCCCCTCCCCCCTCCAACAACGTTGTCTTTTCCCACCCCATCCCCCAAAAAAAGTCCCTTCCCCACCTTCTTTTCTATCTCTCACTCACCAATGAAGCTATATAATTCTCCTGTGATATATTCTTTACATCGATTGATTTACTTGAAATAAATGATGGACAAAAAGCCATATTTCTACTATTATGATTGAATGGTCTGGTTTAGTGTCTTTAAATTATTCCCAATACGACACATGGGTGTGGGTGGTGGGTGATGAAGGTGGGGTGATATAGAAACTCTCATCTATTGCCTCATATTTTTCGCGGGTCAAACGTACAAATATTAATCATGGTATTTTGATCCCTTTGGTTAATCATTTGTAAAATTATGCATTGATTACACGTTCACGATAGAGTCCCACCCCATAATGTTGGTGTTCCCCTCCTCCGCAACCCCTAGTGAAATTCTGTATCAAACTCTGTTATATCTCTAGTGTGCATGCGCGAGTGGGGTAGTAGCAGCGTCCTGTATGTCTTGTCTGTCGTTTATGCTCCGGGTTTGGAGATACTGACAATAACCGTTAAATTTAGGTAGTATGACCTCATCAGTTGGCAGCTTGTATTGTGGTAGAGATGTTCACCTCGTACCTGTATGTTGCTTTGTCCTGAGTATTTGTCCACGAACTCCGTGTGAACTGCAGGGATATATTAGGGGAGGGAGTGACCCTCCCTCCCCCCCCACCCCCCCCCCCCACCCCTGACAATGTTATGACCTCTGGGACATTTGCCCCACTAATTTGCACAATGTCATTAAAATAACAATAATAAAATCCTGGAATTTCCTATATAATATGGACTCGAGTTCAGGGGAAAATCGGGCACAACGCGGCATGCGTAGACGTCGCAAAAAGATCGATTTAGTTCTTAAAATTGTATTAAATAAGCCTAACGAAGGGAACGGTTAGCTGATATATAGCGGGAATGGCTAAAGCTACGGCGATAAAACTTGGAGAGCTTAATATCTGCTTGCCGAGGAGTGTGTAAGTGCAAAAAAAAAAATTTTCGTCGGGGCAGCGTTGTGCCCGATTTTCCTGTAGACGGTCACATATGTTGAATTGCTCTATTGAAATTATATTGTTGTGAAAAATTCTTAGACCATATTTCAATTGACTATTCTTACTCTAGTGATTGATGGTTAATGCTCACTTTTATATCTGTTATAATATGGTGGTACATCATCTACCTACTGGTCTATCATGTGATCAGCGTGTGAGCTGTGCTAGCAAGGTTCCAAGTTTTGGGGAGCAGAATTGACTTTCTTTTCTTTTGGAAGATACTATTTTCTGACTTGTACTCCGTGTGGAACGATTATTTTTCTTCTATATTTTATTTTGTGCATGTGTGTGTGTGTGTGGTGGCTGTGTGGTATAGTGACTCAGGGCCTGAGATCCTGAGTTCAAGCCCCACACTGGTGGCAATTTTCCATCTGCCTCCCACCAGTCCACCCAGCTGTGATTGGGGATCTGGTGTTTGCTGGGGTGCAAATTCAAGGCCTTTTCTCATGAAACAGCAATGGTCCAGGTGGGACTTAGGGTGCCCACACCACTTGCTGTGAGGAAAGGCCTGTTCTCCTGTGAGTTCTTAGCCTGGCTCCAGGAGCTTTGCTTGCACGGCTCACAGTGCCTGCTTAGTGCACAGGCACTGCCAAGTGCGCATGACCGCCTAGCAGCAGCTAGATAGTTTGCATTTTGCATTTGTGTGTGCGTGTGTGTAATTGTCTATGTGTATAGCTATGCATGATATATTCTCTTTTTTTTTTGGTTCATTTTCAGATTCTCAGCCTTCTCCACCCACTATTGTCGATCAGTCTGACGTCATCAGTCAGCTTGCCATGCCCATACTCTCTTTTCCCCTGAGTGATCTGAATATTCTGATTTCCTCACAGCCTGGTTTGCTAAAATTCGTCCTAAATGGTGTACGAGGTCTGTCTGAAGATATAAAAAAAAAGCTCTTAGGAATGGAAGATTCCAGCGTTGTCTTGAGGATGTTTTGGATTGTTAAACTTAACCCGGACAGGTTGAGCAATTTGACGGAGGAGGATTGGATGCCTATGCTGGAAAACCCGAACACTCTGTTTCCTTTGGCCGTCTGGTTCAAGACGCATGCAGTTAATCAAGAAGCGAAAAGCTTCACAAACCTTGACAGAGTGGTACAGTACATTCACATGTACAGGAAAATCCTGTTTGCTGCACGGGATAAAATTCCCGCCAAGAGTGCGACAAAAGAAGTGCTGCCTTTTACTGGGGGCAGATCGCTATTGCCAGATATTACCCCCCTGCCTAATATATTCTCACGGGAAAGTAAAAGCTAACATTGCCTACATACTTCTTTCAATTCAACTTTGCACTCATTCTAAAAGGTATTTCTGTTTCTCATAGTGTGTACCAACCATCCTGAATTATTAGTCCCTAATTTACTGCAGACCCTGCTTTACAATCACATTAAATTTTTCGTGAACAGCAACCAAAACTGGCATTATGTCTGCTATGTATTAGGTAAAGCATCTTAAAAAATGCAGGTACGTCTAGCTGACTATGATAGGCCATTCCTCTTTACCACACTACTTGCAAGGTGAAGTATTTCCTCCGTTGCCATTGCCTGAAGTTAAGGTCTTGGTACTCAAATAATTTTAGATCTAGCTAAATCTACAAAGAACGTCCTAAAGTGTACTTTACCTATTCAGAATTATTCAGTCATGCCATCTGTCCCAGTCATTCATTCCAGCGTTGTTTTGGTTTAGAGATTCCAGATTTTCTTAGTTTTAGTTATTCACTAAATAATATCTTGAATGCTTAGTTTTAGTTATTCACTAAAAAATATCTTGAATGCTTAGTTTTAGTTTTTCCCAAATTCTCCATAAAGATTTAGTTAGTTTTTAGTTCTTCAATATCATGCATGTAGATGATTTAGTTAGTTATACTATCAATTGACTTAGTTTTAGTTAATTTACGTTGTCTCTCAAATTATTCAATAATGAGACTCCTTAAAGAAAGTAGTACTGGTAGTTTTCCCAAATAACTTCAAAAATAGCATATTTCTATGAAATCTTAGGTATTATAAATAAAGTATGATATATTTTATATAGTTTAGAGAATATTATTTACTTGATGGCAATTTATATCTTCTTTTAATAATGGCATACTTCAAGGTGAATTGTTTACAATAAAAATTGCTTGAGAACCCATCACCTGCTGCCACTGTAGCATTATTGGAGTAAGAAGGAGCATAATATGTCAGGGCAGATCCACGGACTGAAATGTTCTAGAAGAAGGTCCACAGATTGAAACATCCTAGAAGAAGGTCCAGGGACTGAAACGTTCTAACAATTAAACTGTAGCATTAAAATTCATAGTAAATACAGCTACAATAGCTTTATCAACATAATAGTACAATATAAAAATCCTTTCTTCATTTTTTAAGTGAAATTATTAATTAATCAATGGAACTTGTAGCCATAGCTAATTTTTTATTTCAATAATTCCTGCTACTTGAAGTGTATAATTTGCTCCACTTTTTCTTAGATGCACATTTTATTTTCTAGCAATAAACAGCAAATATTCAATTATATTCCTTGACCACGTACATATATAGCTAGCCATGTCTTTTCTTCCTGTTATATACAGCCACAGAAGTGGATACTTTTTAAAAAAATTCAGTTGAAATCCAATTTTTGCGCCCATAATAGCTAATACAACAATTTTGTGCAATAATAAAGGAATAGATAAATTAAATAATTAAATAATAGCTAAAACATTAATTAATTAATTGATTGATTGATTAACATACAGCGTATTTTATTAAATTCTATTTGTCTATTACAGAAAATTTAGCTAGTTCAAAATTAAACACATAGGTTATTGGATACTAGGCCTCAAGCTCTAATGGTAGCAGTTTGACTTAGCCATTAGTCACTCAAGTATAGCAATGTTTCTGAGCTTAATTTGAGCAGCTGAGAGGGTATTTTCACTACTTTAAAATTCAGTTTTGGCAAATGACAATATCACTCATTAGAACAGCTGAATTTAACTCAGTGTCATATTATATTTATATCTCAGCAGAATCACCTAGCAGAGAAGTGTCAGATCCAGATCCCCTATCAGCCCTTGCGATTCTCTAGGGAAGAGCAAATGAGGAGAATGTTCTAAGAACCAGCGGTAAGGGTAAACCTTGAGTAATCAGACCTATAGCCAACTATAATAGAATGTACAGTCACAGTGAGGCATCAGCCAAAACTTTATATTTATAACCAATGTCATGTTGAATCTCTTCTGTCACTTTGTTATTGTTGTTGTTTTGTGTGTTTTCTTCTCTTATATAACAGAGGAGTTGGTGCTGTGTGCTTATTACTTAACTTTTTTCCTGTAATCTCTCCAATAAATTTGTGAGTATAAATATTCAATCTAAACAGTTTGGCCTATCCAATTGTGGTAGACGTTGTTTTGGTGTCACTAGAACTTATAAGGCTTTCAGTGGTCTGGGATCCCCCAAATTCTCAGACATTTATACAACCTTCTCCCACTTCCCTTAAAAAATGATTATCATGATTATTCAGCTAACCAGTCTTTGAATATTAAAAGTACATGCTAGTACATTTGAGTTCAAGTCATTCTTATTGCAAATGTGGTGTTGAAAATGAGTAACAGTTTTCTGGGAATTTTTTTAATGACCAAAATAAATGTCAACATTTGCTGATCAAGCTAGTTTGAGATCTTGGAACCCTAGCCTAGCTTTATCATCATCATCATCATTATTATTGTCATTATTATTAAACTGTCCAACTGACTACAGATCGATCTGCAGTCATCAGTCAGCTCGCCATGCCTATTCTCTCTCTTCCCCAAAACGAACTAGATCACTTGATTTCTTCAGCACCTGAGTTGCTGGAATTCTCCCTTAATAAAGTGAAGAATCTACCAAAAGATGTGAAAATGAAATTAAACATGTCACATGACTCCAGTGTGATACTGAGAATGTTCTGGATTGTAAAAATTATCCCAGATAAGTTTGGCAAAATAACCGAAGAAGATTGGAAATCTATACTCGAGAATCCGAAAATCTTATTCCCTCTAGTTGTCTTGTTCCAGAATCCGTTTTTTAAGCAAGTAGTGAAAAAATTTGCAAACCTTGATATATTGGTACAATACATTCATAGATACAGGAATATCCTGTTTGAAATGCTGGATAAATTTAACTCCCGGAATGCATTAACCACTGTCTGGGACTGTTGACCAGCCCAGACATGGACAACTACATGAAATACATGAACACTTACATATCATCTTACACTTACTCAAAACAATTTGTCACCTTCCATTTATGTACATATGTTTTCTCCTACTCCCATCTCTCTTTAATGATATTCATGCTTAATGTTAACCCACAGCACAGTCATCTTTTCATTTCTGTTATAAGCCACAGGCAAGTTCTATTAAGTTGTTGCTCACCTCTGACAGTCTAGAGACACAAGAAAATCTGTAGTTAGTGCTCGCTTTTGCCCTGCTACGCAAGACTGCAAGCTTCACGGCCAGCGGTTGCGGGTAGTTTTAGGGCGGAGCCTGTTAAGTGAGCTGCCTGGTCCTTCACGCCTTGTGCGAGAAGACCTCTGACTGAGAAGACCTCTGACGGTGCCGTAACCAAGCCTCCACAACCAAGGCCCCGGGTACGGTCACTTTCAACCACTTATTTAAATAACTTATCTATCTTAACCACTTAAAAATATAATTATATTTAAATAACTTATCTAATCTGAACCACTTATAAATATATATTTTAACCACTTATAAACATATAATAATATATGCTTTAAAATGTGTAATCTTTGTATTATCATGAAGAGTTATGTGATGGCTATCTAGCTAGCTCAAAACTCAGAAGTTTGTGGTTATGGGCATAACACCCTCCATGGTTGAACAAGTCTACAATATTGTTCTCTTCAATATAGGACCAAATGTAAATTTGCCATTTGAATGCTATCAGTTAGAAAATGAACTCAATAAGTACACAAGACGTAACTGTGTAGGCAAAAAATCAGATAGGTCAGAGACAAAAACCTAACCTGTCAATAAAGTTAAAGATTTTTCATTAGCTAAGCAGTCTTTGCAACACACAGCACCTTCACATACACTTGTTCACTTGATATACCAACGCAAGACTTACTTTCTTCAGTGATTTGGCTATTGGACAATGAATTTTCAGGTCAGAACAATACTGTTGCGTAGGGTTAACTATGACAAATAGGGAATTAACCAAGATAACTCACACCAGCCAGAAAATTAATTAGTATCTTCTCCTATGTAAGACTTAAGATTAGGCTAGAAATCAGACAACTTAAACGGGTAAAATGGAGTGGACAATGAATTTTCCAGTAAATGCTGTTGAGTAGGACTTATAACTGTGACAAATAGCGACTAACTTGAATAGAAATGAAACTCCCATAAGTTTTAGAGTTTAACTGCACCCGCAAAACGTTTCGCTTTACAGTTATAAGGTGTTTTGCTGGGCTTCTGGGAGTGTTTCTGGGAGTTTGGTGTGCTCTTATTGGGGTAAAGTACCCTTGTGGAGACTGTGGCAAGCAGGTTTGTTGGAATCAGCAAGCTGTTCAGTGTGATGCATGTCAAGAGTGGCTTCACACCAAATGCCTCAACATCTCACCCAGCGATTACTCCATACTGCAACAGAGTGATGATCCTTGGATTTGTCCATCTTGCTATGCTCTTCCCTCCCATTTGCAAACTGCTCAACCATCTCTACTGCATCAAGAAGTGACTCTAGTGTTTAGAGTGCTCCTGGAGTCACTACTGCTTCATCTCCATTTGGCCTTCGTCTCTACTATTGCAATAGTCGCAGTCTGCTACCTAAGATGGATGATGTTAGAGCTGCTGTGGCCTCCGCCACTAGAATGTATGCCAACACTTCAACCTTGTTGGATCATGTCTATGTCTCTGAACCATCAATGGTGAATTCCTGTAAGGTGCATCCACCTCTACAGGGTTCAGATCACAACTCCGTGTTGGTCAACTTCTCCTTCGAAATACCTCGTTCACCACCTGTCACAACCAGGAGAGTTTGGTTGCACAAGAGGGCAGACTTTGAGGCCATCAATGATGATCTAAGTACTGCCCTTCCTGTTGTGGATGAACTCACCATCTCGGATATTGATGGAGCTTGGAATGAGTTTCAACACTTGTTCCTATCAACTTTAAAGAGGCATATACCACAAAGATCAATGAGTGGGAAGAAGAAGCAAGTGCCATGGCTAACTGCGCTGGTGCTGTGGCGTATCTACAAGAGGAATGCTGCTCGCAAGATAGCCAAGAGAAAGGATACACCATCTCTGTGGCAGAGGTTCCGCTGTCTTCATAACAAGGCTGTGGAGGCTATGAGGGCCGCCAAGAGGGCCTTCTTTAAATTGTTGTCAAGTAAAATCTCAACTACCAAGGACTTCTGGCGTTTTTACCATTCAATTACTAGTGTCCAGCAGCAGATTCCTTCAATACTCTCAAGAGGGGTTACTACCGCCACCTCAGCATTTGATCAGGCTACTATGCTTAACGATCAGTTTGCTTCGACCTTTTTTGCTAGAGATACTCCTCTGGAAGTTCCTGCTCGTAGTGGTGGTGAAAGCTGCGCTTCCCTGGAGGTCATCAGGTGCTCTGAGGACAAGGTCTATTATGCACTATGTGCCATTAGGCCTCAAGTTGCCCCATGCCCTGATGGAATCATGGGCTGGATGCTACGCGGAGCGTCCTTGTCCATTTACTCATCACTCACCACGATCTTTAACGCATCTCTTCGTCTAGGGCGTGTTCCATCTGCCTGGAAAAACTCCAATGTCACTCCAATTTTCAAGTCTGGCGATGCTGGCCTGGCCTATCTCGCTTCTCTCTCTGGTATTCAAAATCCTGGAGCGTCAAGTTCATGATGTTATACAACAGCATCTGCTTGAGCATGACCTTTTGTCGGACGTGCAATTTGGATATAGACCAGGTGCTTCCACTCAGGAAGCCATCTTGGCCGCTACCGAAGACTGGCATTGGTCTTTAGAGAAAAGTGAAAGCGTTGCTTGTGTGTTCTTCGACCTTTCCAAGGCCTTTGACTCACTTCCACACCCCCTTATTCTAGACTCTCTGGTAGAGTTGGTATTGGTAGGGAAGTTCTGCTGTGGATACGGGATTACCTGTCTAGAAGCCAACAAGTCGTCCTCCGCAGAATTAAGTCACCTGCTGTACCAATCACGTCAGGTGTACCTCAGGGCTCCATTCTAGACCCCCTTCTCTTTATTATCACAATTGACTCCATCAGCCAGGTTTCTATATCTACACTGGGAAGGTTTAGCCTTTTCACTGATGACATCTGCTACTACAGGCCTGTTTCGCAACAAGAAGACATTCTGGCTGTTCAGAATGACGTTGATTTGATTTATAGCTGGGTGGAGTTTAAGAAACTTAGCCTGAATGCGAGCAAAACGAAATGTATGCTAATCTCAAGGAAGAGAAATCCTCCCAACCTAAATCTCACCATCAATGGGGTACAAATTGAGCGAGTTCAACACTTCAGGCTGCTGGGTGTCATCATTTCCAACGACCTTACGTGGTCTGAGCACATTGTCACCGTCTGTGGGAAGGCCAAAAGATTCATAGGGTTCTTGTATAGGTATTTCAATCTGGCCGACAAAAAATGCCTTGAATACTTGTATCTGACTCTAGTTAGGCCAATGTTGGACTATGGCTGCTGTGTCTGGTCTCCATATCAGGCAAAGTATGTTGACCAGGTGGTTCTCTAGTGGACAATGAATTTTTAAGTAAATACTGTTGAGTAGGGCTTATAAATGTGACAAATAGCGTATTAATTTACCATCGCCACTAACTCGAATAGCAATGGAGCTCCCATATGTTTTTGAGTTTTAACTGCACCGCCGTAAACAATTCAATTTCTAAGGTGTACGCGTTCTCACTCATTCATTCTCATTCATTCATTCATTCTCATTCATAGAAGAAAATCCGTAAATTCCTGAACAAGAAGATGAAGGGAATCTGGAGAATTTAACTCAATTTGAGGAAACCTCTTGGCAAGTCTCTTAATGGTATCTTCAGTGTAAGACTTTGTCTTAATTGGTTGGACAATACCCAAATCTTGTAGAATTGTCATCAAATGGAAATTTCTTGAACATTTTCTGAAGAGTAGCTGAATAGAAAGCTTTGACATGCTGAAAAAATTGTTTTATGTCCATCTCTTCTTCAAGAGCACTAGCTAATACACAGCCATGTCTCATCTCCAATACTTAAGTTTTCATCCAATTTAACTATGTCCATGTCAACCAAATGAATATTATCTCCAGCTTTACGAACAGCTTCTTTGGTTAGGAAACTGACAGCATAAATTTTTGTAAGCCTGACAATATCTGTATACAACTCACACGTTATGTTCTCATATGACTTTTGGAAGGACCTATTGAATCTATCTATGGATGGTAGAACATGATTGAGAAAGTGAATAATGGGCTTTGTTAGTGGATTTTCAAGTCTTTCAGTAATGCTAACTACTTTGGCAGTTTGGTCGTCACAAGAGCGGAAGTACGATAAAAGACCATCAAACAAATCTAAATACCTTCGTGTACATCGCAGTAGACTCAACCACCTAGTTTGACAATGCTTCAAGAGAACTTTGGGTTCATTAATATAGAAGGAATGCCACATATAAAAAAAACTGTTGATTTCTTTTGCTGCTGTGTTGAAAGTAATATAAAGGCACTGTATAGATTTTCTGCCGTTCCTATGTTCACCACAGGCATGTCTAAAAACTTTGTCTTTACATTACCCAATTCAGCATCCAAGACTCTAACCAAAATAATACATGATTTGTTTGTTTATCATTCGATTCATCCATTAAAATAGAGAAAGGATTAGACATACTATTTATAGCCTTAGCATGATAATAAATATGGTGATAATGCCTCTTTTACTATGGCTGTGGTCTTGGTTCTTCCACACGCAAACTTTCTAGCTATTCAGAATCAGGAAACATCTGAGCAAAAAGCTTTGAAGTGTGTTCACTGTTCAGAAAGGCCAGGTTATGCTTAGCAACAAACATTGACCACTGAGTTTCAGCTTGAATAACATTTTGAGCTACTCGCGGTTTAAAGAAGGATGTTGCACTTTTGGAAGTAGAAGCAGCAGATGCTGATTCCTTGTGACGTTTGCCACTAACATGAAAGATCAGTATATTCAAATAGAAGAGAAGCTCTTTTATTGAAAGCCCTCTGTCTCCCATGACTAAATTATGGGTTGTTACATCATTTCTGCCTCCATGTGCAA
>WLWD01001610.1_pt1 | contig 89641 bp, 69 predicted proteins | sample 6712731 | NCBI WGS metagenome assembly WLWD01 (sample SAMN12718690, study PRJNA576275) | sponge metagenome | isolation source: marine sponge | host: Mycale hentscheli | place: New Zealand: South Island, Marlborough, Capsize Point | collected 2014-11-01
ATAACATTTTGTGACTGAAAAACAAGTTCTAAAGAATTACTGCACAGTGTTGAGTGTAACAGTAAGTTTTTAAGACCTAAGTGCACCTTGTGGCATTTAGAAACAACCCAGTACAAAGGGGTAAACAAGTAAATTTCCTTGAATGATACAGGATCGCTAAACCGAGAGATACTGTTTAGTGGAGGTATGGGAAGGGTATACCATGAAGCAAACACAAAAATGTGAGGGTCAAAGTACAAAATGACATATGTACGTTCATATATATATATATATATATATATATATAAACAAATATCCCCAATTTTCAATTGTGTTACCCCTGACAGTGTCTCGCTTGCTTCGCTCACTTGCCAATAAAAAAAATTGACCATGCTTTGGCAATGTTTGTGCATATCTAAAACATTGAAAAACAAGCCCACAAGGTAATTAAATTTGCTTTACCTTCGTGAAGTCTTAGTCTTTATCTCAAGCTGAGTTCTTGCGGGGTCATCTATTTCATCATCATCATCTGATATGCTATCTACATTAGGGTTCCAAGTTGGAACTGCATAGAAAAAGACATGAAAAATATTGATAGTGGTATGCATCAGTGTATAGAAGTCTAAATGTACATCTTTCAATAGCATGGTGAAGTCAAAGCATGCTCACGTTTGCATTAAAAAAAAAAGCACATCCAATACTGCTAGTTATCTTAAAGCTAACTTGTAACATCCTCCGAACAAAATAAGAAAAAAATGGCAAGCTATAGCCATAATTGAGGTTTTAATGACTTGAATTTCCAATTATATTTGTTAAATTCTTCCTATTTGACATAACTGTGATACTAAATTCCCTGCATTAGTTGTCTCTTCTCACTAAACACTTTCCTGCATTAGCTTCTTTTTTTTTCTTTTTTCTTTTTTTCTTATTTACTTCAGAGGATGTTTTGTTGTACTAGCTTGTTAAATGATTCTAAAGAAATGACATACTTCGAACATTGCAAGCCTGCCTTTTTTTGCAAGGCCCACAAGTCACTATCAAACGGTAATCAATTCCATCAATCTATCACATGCACTACTAGTACATCATACCTCAGACTAGAACATCACTGAGAATATCTTACTTCACTTGCTCGCTCACCAATAACATTGAAATAATAATATTAGTATGTACCAGTTCACTCCATTGTATTACAAAGCACGTTAAATTTCAATATTAACACCATTTTGATTTTTCAATAATTATGTTCTTTATCGGTATTAATACATAAAACATACATAATGATGCTCCATAAACTTACATCTTTCAATGCTTCCTCTTACATCATTGGGTTGTAGCAGTTCAGCTAAAGATAATATACTAGTATTAATATTATATTGTATTCATTATTGTGTCTTTAATGATGAAATAAAATGATTTTTTTTTAACTTTAAAATAGAAATTTTTTATGATTTTCAATTAAACTCTTATATCATACATTGAAATTTGTAAAATTCATTCCATTTCTTACCAGTATTAAAAAAATCATTAAACTTTATTTAGTATTAGTCCCAAAACCCTTCGACCCCAAAATGTTTTCATCTGTTTGGAAACACAAAAAAAATGACATTGATGTGCCAGTTGCTTGTCTTTCCAAACTGATAGTTACTATTACTCAATCACAATAGCTAGATTGTTCATTGGTTGTATTTAACATAGTGAAATTTCTGGTAATGTGTCAAAAATGTTGAACAGTTTTGTTTTTGCAAGGTAATTCTACACCACAGGCCTTAACGACAACTGGCCAAGAAGCAGAAAGCATCAAAAATAAGTGAGAATGAGCCTTGGATATTGGAGATACTTATCTGCTCTATTTTGAAGATCAATGGCTCGATGAGGTGTCCGGTAGAGAGCTGAGGACAAGCAGTCACATCTAATATCCATTTAGCTTATCATTTACGAAGTTGTTACACTAAGCGTTTGTTGATTTCCGTCTTAGTTTTTTCTATACATTAACATCCTCACCTGTTCTTTATATAGTGTTTTTGAATCTATATCCTAGCTATTGCTCTTACGCTGGGGTCAACCATGAGACTTACATACTGTTGGCCACCACAACACTTCATTATTCACTAATTCAGCTGAGTAATAAGGAATTATTGAGAGGAAAACATTAATTATAAGCTCAGACCACCGTACCTCCTTTCTTCATCCAATCATTATAATTAATGAGATCATTTTCTATTCTCTTCTTTAATTTGTTTCTTCGAATGTTTCCTCTCAGTTCCTCCCTGTCACTTACTCCGATGAACACACTGAAAAAAAAAATGCAATTAAATTACTCAACCAATCCCAAGAGAGTTTAGTATACTGCATTGTTGAACTGTATCTATGATAGTGCTACTAGCATGATAATATTTGATGAGTCAGCATCATCAGGGATGTAACATATTTGAGCCCAATTGTCAGTAATATACATTAGAGTATCAATGGAGTACTGCTATAGATGAATAATTGTGTAAAAATGTTCTGGCCTTGCAGAACAGTTGGACTCTTGTTCTTAGAGCTTCAAGAATAAGAGAGATGCAGAAACTATAGAAATCACAAAAGGGCTTACTTAGTAGTATGAATACCATGACAAGAACCATCTAAATATGTTGTAAGCTCCCAATTGATTAGCTCGTTACGTATGGTATTAATTGCTAATTTAAAAATGTGTAAGCATGAATTGAAATAAATCTAGGAATATATCTAAACAATGTAGCTCACTTACGACTTGTGTTGAAACACTAGTTTATAAACTGATGCAAAAACAAGAAAAGAAAAAAAATAATAGACAATTAACTGCTACTAATGAAAATCATATCTGAAATCATGAGCAACACATCCACACACTGCTGTAAAGCATTTCTTCTCTGCATTTAGCATCAATGAACGATACCTTCCAGGCAACTTGGACTAGCTTACTTGGTTAATGTTCCAACTAGGAGATTGAGAACAAAGATGGAGCCCATGAGAATCACCACTCCAAAGTAGAGCCAGGCATAGGTAACACCCACTGATGATTCGTACTACAATAGTAGTAAGTAGAGCAATTAACATTTGATACTATAACAATGATTAATTAGTTCAGACAGTGTCTTGGATAGCATATTATTCCTCCATAACAAGATTGCTTGTGATTTTATACAACATGCAAGTATTATAACTGTATTTTTTTAATACATGTAATGTGTTAGTATTATTCTGAGATAGGCAATTCTAAGTTACAAGCACCCCCTATACCAATGTGGCCCAATAAGAGAGGATAAGAGAGAGGTTCTACTGTAGAAGTTCATTACTACTGTTACAACAAGCAAGAATTTCCAAAGTATATAATACTGTACAGTCCAGACTGTACACTATCAATTAGTTGTACTTACTAGATACAAGATGGCACTCCAACCTTCTAATGTCAGACACTGGAACACCACCAGTATGCCGAGCAGGATATGGTCGAATGACACAAGGCCCTGGTGAGGTCCTCTCTCCCATCTCATGCACACACTCTGACCAGGACACTTGTGAGCCCCCAGTGGAGACCCACTCATAGGACATGGAAATCCACTCACCAACACTGAACGGTTATGGCCTACATGTAGAAACCAAACAGAGTAGGTCCAAGTAAAGACATAACAATGTGTCATATAGTAATAACTTCTTATGTACATGTACACACTTCATGTATTTTCTATGAATTGTTCAATGGGTTAGTGGATAAGTGACTGTGTTAGTTTTGCTATAATATAAAAGTCAATCTTATAGTAAAAACAATCATAAAGATATGACAAATGATGATACTGACAATAATAATAATAATATAATAATAATATAATAATAAGAAGAAGAAGAATCTCTATATTATTATTGCTATTGTTGTTGTTGTTGTTGTTGTTGTTATAGTATTAACATCATTCCACAGTCAATTGTATTCTACCATAAGTCACTGTCTTAAGTCTAATTATTACCAGCTGGAGTAGTGTAGTTGGCATAGCAACCTCCATGTAGTTCTCCACTGAAGAGCTGAATGCCCATGAGAGCAAAGAAGAGGATGACTATGAAGGTAAGAGTGCCCAAGTGGAACAGAGGAGTGATGGACTTGGCAAGGACCTTCAGCATAAAGCGCACCTCTGTGTAAAGACAACCATAATAACAAATATTCATAATACATACATAGCACTATAGTCCTTAATCCAGCAAAAATGATGCATTATATCACCAAATCGTCTACACTTAATGGCATATTTTTTCCACTAACTTTCAATACTATACAACAATATAAAGCTAGAGTTATATACTAATATATTTTCCCCCAATTTTTATTCATTAATTGTATTTGATGCACCCTTTTAATCATAATTAGGAAGTATTTTTAAAAATTATAACTTTTTCCTAATAAACGTCAACATAACGATACAATTGGTAAGTTGGGCTCTTAAATAATAGTCTAATATTGTGTTATTATCCGTCTTTCATTATTTGAGGTATCATGTGATGGTGCTGAACTGAGGTTCTATATTTAGCTTCACTCTTGCAGCTGTCAACTATAATCAATCACTTTATCCATTAACTGGTAAATCGCAGTGAGAGTGATGTCTCAGTAACACATTCCAATGTTGATGCTTCTGGTTGGCTTGTTCTTTGTTAAAATATTTACAGTATATAACCTGTTTTGCTAGGAATATCTGTATTGCATTTGTACTTTAAACTTGGATAACAATAAACATTAAAATTACACAGATATTTTGATATCTCTACTGATGTCAGACTAGTGAAATTACGTGGACCTATGTAGAAAAATAAAAACAAAATGGCATTACCAAAAGATGAATTAAAGCATTAATACACACCCTTTGGCAATAACAGAATGTGTATTTACTATTTCCACTGATGATGACATCAGTAAAAAAAAAAATCAAATGTCATTTAAGAATAAAATAATCAGAGCATAAAATTAGCATTGTATAGAGAGACTTCATTTTATTTTTTGTTTTTGTTTTCTAATTGTCTTATCTCGTTCATATTTGACACACGAGTAAATCAACGTTCACGTGAAAAAGGGGCGGGGCAGTTATTCGGGTGCACATAAATGCAGTAACTTTTGTTAGTTTAGTGCAGTACATCTCGCAGTTCTGAGCAGTTGTTTCCTGGTGCTGTTATGTTCGCAGGTGCGCAGCTAGAGAAGAGAACCTGAAGGAGTGGAAGCACTTGCCACTGAAGACTTTAAAAGGCGGCTCAATTGTAAGCTTTTGAGTATTGACACAACTAAAGACCCTTCTGCACTCACAGCTTACACTAGTACTAGGAAATATTTTTAACCTCTTTGGCACGAGCTTTCCAATGGTGCAACCCCGATGCGAAGCTGCTTCTGTTCAAATGTTACTGAAGTTCTGTTATGGCCAACTCCTACATACTATAAAGGCCCTTTATTGTTATATAAATTGTATAAACCTTTGACAGCTAAAAAATAATTACTTCTTTTACTGCTATAAATCATAATTACAGTGACTATTTGGATAGCATTCATAGAAAAAATGAAGTGTAAAAATGTTATAAAAGTAAATGACAAAAAAAAATATTATACTATTCTTCTATTTATTATGTTCAAACGAAAGGGGCTTCCGTGTACTTCTTTTTTATCCACAAAAATGTTGATCCTATGCTCCCCTGAATAGTGTGGCAAAGTATACTCTACTAAGTGTGTATAACAGCCGATTTTGAAAATGGAATATTTTGTTCTGGCAAAATATCTCGCTACTGATATCGGGCCCGTACTAAGTGGAGTAATTTTCAAGTCAAAATGTCTGTTGTGTAAATATAGTATACGAAAAGAAGTGTTTTCTGCAGTATGTACCGTATTCTTAAGTCCTTCAATGACTATGGCATTATCCATCACAATATCCTTATCAACCAAACGCACGATGCGTTCAAAGTGGTTCGCCAGTGGTATATCAACTTCAACTTCACTGAAGGTCTTCACCCCTGGAACTAAACTGTAATTACGAAACGTCGAACTAAAATTATTTTTCTTAAAATGGGTTTGCTTTGTTTTAATCAACTCCATGAGATCCGAAGACATGCCTAACATATCATTTCCAGAACAACTGGAAAAATGGGCATCAATTCCAGCCTTAACCACACAAAGTTCTCCGCAAGCAGTCAATAATTTCTTTTCTTGCTCATGTAGATCATACATTTTACCACTCATAAGCTTTTCGTGCTTTGCAAACATAGCTTTTTGGTGCTCATCCAGAAAAGCACGCAGATCTTTGTAATACGAGGCCATGAATTCTGTTACATGCTTTCCGTGAGTCTCAACTTCTGCTATCCTGTCTGTCACATTTTTTAACCCTTCTTGAAATTCTTTCTCTACTTTCTCAAAATGATCCTTAGACTTAAGCAGCTCCTCTCTCCTTTTAGGTACAGCAGTGGTGTTGTACTCGTATTTGTGTGCCTTGTGATTGGTCAGAGCACAGTCTCGACAGATAAAGCTTTTACACGAGTAGCAATACAGCAACAGTAAGTCATCATGCTCTGGACACTTTGAGGTGGCCTCAGACTTGGAACAATCTCCTAAATTTGCCTTTACTGCCACCATTTTATAACACCTGAGCTGGTATCTGTGGACATCAATCAATCGATTAATATTAAATGCTGTTTTCAAGTCAGCAACAGTCTCTTGGGAAATAACAAATTCCAACCGACATTCTGGACAGCTGATAGGCTTCCCAGCAGGCACTCTGCGACACATTTTCATAACGCACTCCATACAAAAGTAGTGACCACATGGTAGAAGCTTAGGGTCTTTGTAAACCTCTTGGCACACTCCACATGTAACCTCTTTCTCAAGATCATCAATGCTTTTCTTCAACTCTGACTGTTCAGCCAATTCTTCTGCACATTTCTTTTGATCAACTTGTTCAGCCATTGTGTCTCACTAACGGGAGAAAAGAATGGCCCTGTTTTTCTTGACCTTATATGGTAGCCTAACGTCCAGTGGGTGAGGGATCGAAGGGGAAATATTTGTGGGGTTTCCTGTTATCAGAACCCATTATCCCACAGGAGAGTGAAACCACGCTTTGTGTGTGTGTGTGTGTGTGTGTTGAGTGAGTGTGTGTGAGTGTGTGTGTGTGTGGATGTGTATATCACAGTTGAATTGTCATAGAATTTAATTTTTAAAACTGTGTCCTAAAAATGACTAATATGAGAAGACAGCTGCCATTTTTTTTTCATATCTACTGGAATATCTGTATGTAGCTTATACAGAGTCCAGTATAACTTTGTCATCCTTACACCATTTTCACAAATGCTTTGTCTTCTAAAGCTGTAGTCAAACACCTGATTCACAGAGCAACTCCCTCATTATTGCTGAATATGTGGGCATATGTATTTTCTGCACCTTCTGATCCACTAGAATCACCATCTAAAATGCCGAAGTCACTGTTAATCCAGGTCTACTACCTCAACAATTAACTGCCCAGTCGCCATTTTGAATTAAGCCAAACTTCAACCTTAACTCAACTAAAGGTTTGTGCTGTAAAGATATTACGGCAAAAACTTGAGACGGTAAAGTAAAAACAAAAAATAATAAGGAGTGTAGACCAGGACCTACCTCCTCTAGTCCGCCAATAAAAAAAATGACTGTAACAGAAGAATGGGCTGTGTAAGCTATTAGTATAATTCTTATTGTGTGTGTTTAAGCCTGATAGTAGTATTGATAATTAGAGTACAACTTCACTCGCAAAATACAACATTATCAATTAATTCTGGTCCACCAGCATTCCCTTTTGCATGCCTTCAGGATTTTTTCGCTGGGGGCGGGAGACACTGTGTATACTTAGCCACATCCATTTTTAAACCCACAATGCCTACATATATAAGGGTGTGCACTTATTGGGTCACATACATGACCTAGAATTCAATTGTAGCCAATGTATTGATTACACAACTTCCCAAAATTCTGGGGGGGGGGAGGGAGGGGGGGGAGCTTGATCAAGTTGTGTTTAGGGTGCCAGCCTCTTTCTGTATGTAACCTTATGTTTATCTGACTCTAATCGATTGATCTCTGGTATTCCAATCAACTTGATTTAGGTTATAGCTACTATATAATATTCATTTTAACTTTCATAGTGTCTAATTAATACGTTTGGGCTCTGTGGAGCCTTCATCAGTGACTTTTGAAAAGTGAAAAAAATAAATAAATAAAGAAATAAAATAAATTATACTTGTTATACATGTACTACGAAAGTTAAAATAAAATATTATTTAGTAGCTATATATTTTGGGTAGTAAGAATGGATCTTTATGAAATAGATTAATATTGTTTTCAAACACTAACAAATTGATTCTATACTCACCCAGAGATAAGGATGAGACTGATTCTATCTTGTATGTGACAGAACCAATTCCCCACAAACAGGAAGTACTGTTGAAATGTGACCATCAATATTCAGCTACCTTTCTAAACATGAACACATTATTCCAATCCTTTCTACTTTGGCTTGAGGAGTTCACTATTGTCCGCGGAACCACTTCAACTAAGTTCTAAGAGAAAATAAATTCTCCATCATTTCTGCAAGACATATTCTTACAATGCACTCTCTGCAGTAGTTATTACTGCAAGGCAGAAGTTTAGGATCCTGAAAAATGCCCTGGTAAATCACACAAGTCACTTCTTTCTCAAAAGTATCTATACCTTTTTTTTTTTCAAATCAACACTGGCCATATCACAAGTAAATAGCCACAGTCAAAGTCTGACAGACAGAGACCAGTAGTAGCTCTTGCCATCGATTTAACCAACAAACCAGCAGTGACAGACAGAAAAAAAAGGTCTTTGCTTTGATATTTTTGTAGTCTCATCTGTAGAGTTTCAGTCTTAGTGTTTTTCAGTTCTATGTCATAGCTCCCTTTCCCTTTAAAGATTCTGGTGGCAGCGATTTTACCTCAGGCCCAGGCCCAAATGCAAGCACTCCCTGGCCCCAATCCCCACAGTTGTGTGAATAAATATTTGTGGCGGCACACAGTTGGGTTTTATTGCACACATTCATATGTGTGTCCTTTTAAGTTTAATTAAATCAACTGAACTCAACAAGTTAATAGCAGTTTAGGTAGCTAAGTACGCTCACAGTCAAGCAATGCTTACTTGTAATAGAGCTGATGACTTACAAACCTGAAGGATTATGAAACACGTCTCACACAAAACAACAACAACAACAACAACAACAACCATGTAGTTATATTATTAATCTCTCTATGCAACCACAAATGGTCAGCCACTTAGCCAGCATTACAGCCTCTGCTTGTCACCAGTAGCAGGTATAGCTCAACAGTTACAATTAGTCCCTCAGCTCATTGGTGCTTAGTTACACAAAATGTGGCAATTACTTACTACTATAAATACTTAAAGGGAGGACTCAAATGTATGTATGTGGTTACAATACTTTTAGTATTAGTAAAGTCATAAAAAAAAAATTGGAGTATAATGTTACGACAAGAGAGAAGAGGGTAGGAATAAATAGCCTATTCCATACAATAAATATAGATCACATGCTCATATGCAATGTGACGGTGCATGTGTAGAACAACTGTAAAGACACACTCCCTCTGTGACAGACAGCAGATGTGTATTACAACTGTTCACCATTTCCCCTCCATTATACGATACAGAGAGAGCTGGTTAAAGCTACTTGAGTAATACGTTGGTATCCTATTGTTGACTTAGCATTAAGACCAGGCATTTCAACTAAGCAGAGTGAAGGTTATGGTACTTACTCATAGTATGTATCTACCAGACACATCCAATTACTATAGTAATGTACACCAACATGGCTTTGATGCCACAAAGATGTTCCAAGTGAGCCATTTCTTCTTGTGCTCTACTATGACTTGTGGTGTGGTTGAGTGTGATGTGGATTAAACTAATACATTTTGGTATGGTCAATAATGCCTCCCAGTGTTTCATCCAGACATTCTTGCAAGGGGGGGCAAAATAGAGTTTTGAAAATGTAAGGGGGGGCAGGCGGCACTGGTCACCATGGGAGTGAAATAGAATTATTGGAAGGCCTATGTCCTACATTAAAAAAACATAATCTTATCTAATGAGGTCTGCATATGTCAGATCCTGACAAGTTAATTCAGCTACTCATTTTCACCTCCACCGTCTAGCAATTTTCAGTCAACTGTGACATTCACTATTTAGATGCTTTTCACACACTATTCAACTCTGACTCTCACCTCCCCTTAGGTTTATCACACGTTGATTCACACTTACGGTTGCTGGCTGGCTATAAAAAGGCCAGCCCTCAGCTCACCATAGCAGTTGTTGAGTTTTGATCTATACAGATTCTACAACTTCCAGAACCAGAACTCTAAGCACTCGTAGTCCCTGACAGCTTAAGATAGTCTCAAATGGATATTCGCTCTTTCTTCTGTGGTGCAAGCTCTTCAAAGTCACCTGGCCACTCAAGTAGCAGTGACACAGAAGATAAAATTGACAGCAATCAATCTGATACTGAGTTTTTGGAGCCAAGTCCTGCCAAGAAAAGATTAATTGTCCATGAGAAGCATGCAAAGGAAAGATTAACTACACATGAGAAAAGCAAGAAAATCACTGCAAGCAGTCGAAAATACAACAAAAAATGGGAAGAGAGCTTCAATTGGCTGATGTTTGATAAAAATTTCCAAGGAGCTTTTTGTAAGGTTTGCAGGAAGAGAGGAATTTCTCTTCAAAGAACAGGAGGAACATGGATCTCAAAACCTTTCACGAACTGGAAGAAGGCAATAGAGAAGATGAAAATTCATGCAAAGAGTGATATTCACCTCCTATCATGTGAAGCAGAGATGGCTGCAGCTACAGCACTACAAGAAGGGTCAGTCATTCAGCAACTCCAACAAATTAATGATGAGGAAAAGTTGAAGAACAGAATGGCCATTAAAGCTCTAATTCGTTGCACCCATTTTCTAGCTCGTCGCCACATTCCCCACACAACAAATTTTGATGAACTTATTGATCTAATCGTAAGTTGTGGTGCAGAAGATTTAAAGGGGTTCCTTGAAAGAGCTAGATTAAATGCAACCTACACATCTAAAGTTGCTGTTGTTGAATTTGTTGAGGCAGTTGGTTTATGGGCTGAAGAATGTTTACTGAAACGGCTTCGCCAAGCTTCCCATTTCAGCATAATGGCAGATGAGTGCACTGATGTGACGACCACAGAAGAGCTTTCAATTTTCTTCCGCTGGGTGAACATGGACGGTCAACCTGTTGAGCACTTCTTGGATATAGTTCCATTGAAAGCTACTGATGCAAAGACTATTTATTCTGCCCTTGTTGAATTCATGAAAGATAAAAACATACAGATTAGCAAGCTGGTGGGTATGGGATTCGATGGAGCAGCTACTTTCTCTGGGAAACACAATGGTGTGCAGAGTCTCCTGAAGAAAATTTCACCTCATGCACTTTTCGTACACTGCCATTGCCATTTGCTACAGCTAGCATGCGTTCAAGCAGCTAATGCTACCAGTGGGATAAAACATGTGTACATCACACTCACCACCCTCTGGAAATTTTTCCACTATTCTCCTAAGCGAGCTGAGAGTCTCAAAGCAGTACAGCAGGTGCTTGACTTACCTGAGCTGAAAGTTGTGAAACCATCAGATACTCGCTGGCTGTCCCATGAACGCTGTGTGAAGGCAGTCAAAGCTAGCTACAGTGCAATTGTGACTGCTCTAAACAATATCTATGAGCAGACACATGCACCTGAAGCTCTAGGTATCAGTAAAGCCTTATGTAGGCCCTCAACTTTAGTGGCCATATACCTCCTTGATTATGTTCTGCCACAAGTGGCGAAGTTGAGCAGAGCTCTCCAGACTGAGAGAATAGACTTGACAGCTATCACCCCTCTTGTTGATGCCACTCTCAATACACTTGATGATGCCATGTTACCTGCTGCTAACTGGGTATTAGAACTGATGGATGCAAAGAATGAGATCGAAGAAGTCACTGACATCACGTTAACCACGGAAAGCATTGCTACATTCCAAGGACAAGTGGCTGAACCGTTTATCAGGATGCTGAAGGCAAACATATCCAGCAGATTTATTTCACAAGATATTGTCTCCTCATTTGGCATCTTTGATCCGAAGAAAGTGCCAGCTGCTGACTCTTCTGACTTCCATACATATGGTGAGGACTTAATAGATGTACTATTAGCTCACTATGGTGCAGAGCTGCCTGCTAAGACTGCTGGTGGAGATGAATACACCAAAGAAGCTCTTATTTCCCGCGAAACCCGAGAGGAGTGGAAAACATTTCGAAGCTACTTATCGAAGAAGCCGAAAGGTAACCTGCACTTGCAGTTGAAAGAGCTCACCACAAGTGATATGCTTAGTGAAATTTTTCCAAACATTAGCACCCTGGCAAACATATGTCTATCTATCCCTGTCAGCACTGCTTCAGTGGAAAGGAGCTTCTCCAAAATGAAACTAATTAAAACACGAATTCGAAATCGAATTGGGCAATCACAATTATCCTATTTGATGAAAATAGCCATGGAGACACCCGAGACGCTCTCATCTACACAATTAAATGACATTATTACAGTATGGAACAAAAAACCTAGACGAATTGCTGTGTGAATATTGTTTATTATTAATTTGGTTTACATTTTTCTCTTAATAAATATCGGTTCTTTCAAAAGGGTGGGGGGCACTTAGAATCCAAGGGGGGGCATTTAGAACCCAAGGGGGGGCAAATGCCCCCTTTCGCCCCCCCCTAAATGAAACCCTGCCTCCCATCCATGCACCCAATATGCACAGATGGACAGTTGTCATATAGCATTGAAGGCCATCAGGTTTATCTTACCAATGCTAACAATATAACTATAACCCTGACCCTCTTCAATGTCGTATGACAGCTGACAAGATTTGTGCAAGAACTTTCATAAAAATTAATTTTATTAGCTATTAGTTTTTTTTTTCTTTAACCTTACACTTGTTCAGTTTATAACATACAATCTTTATTTGAGGGTGAAAGCAAATTGGGAACTCTAAAGTGGTTATGAGGTAGAACAAATATCAGTTTCAATATGAAATACATCTGATATAAATAATCCTTTGCTCATAAGTACTTATGGTATGGGCATTTCAAAATGGATGTTTCACTGTCATGTAAAACTGGCCATTTGGCAGATTCCTTCCATCACCCAAAACAGTGACCATATATCTTCCCTGATCTACATGACGTGGTATATTGTACTCCACTAGGTATGTGTAGCATCCAATTTTCCTCACTTGAAACTTTCGTACATTTGCAGAATTTAAACTGACCGAAAACTGTCTATCGCGAAGAGACAATATTTGAAAATTGTGTTTCTCCCCAGCATGTACAGCTGCTTCAAACCCTTTAAACACAACTTTACCAAGCGGCATTATGTCAATGTCCGTAAAACTAACAAGTTGCTTTATTTGAGACGAAAACTGATCTGATGATGTTTGAATATTGATGTCGCCGTAAGTACGTACTGTTGGAATCAGTTTAAGACTTCTACATTTTCTAGTGGCTTCATCTTTTTTAAAGGTTTCATTGCTTGCTGCTATCAATTCCAAATTTTTTGTAGACATTCCGAGTATGTCATCACCAAAACGCTTGGAAAAAAAAAAATCAATTCCTGCTTGTACACTAGAAAGTTCCTCACAATCAGTCAGCAATTTATTTTCTTGCAATTGGAGATTGTGCACTTTCAAATCGACATTTGCTGTGTGCTCGTCTCGCATTGATGCTTCGTGAGCATCCAAAATACACCGTAGTTCTTTAAAGTATGATGACATAAAGTCGGCTACTTCTTGACCCCGAGCCTTTACATCATCAATTCTGCCTCTCACCATCTGCAACGCATGTTGAAATTCTTCTTCTGCCTTCTCAAAACAATCCTTAGACTGAAGCAGTTCCTCTTTCCATTTAGGTACAGCAGTGGTGTTGTACTCGTACTTGTGTTCCTTGTGATTGGTCAGAGCACAGTCTCGACAGATGAAACTTTTACACGAGTAGCAATACAGCAACAGTAAGTCATCATGCTCTGGGCACTTTGACGCGGCCTCAGACTTGGAACTATCTCCTAAGTCTGCCTTTACTGCCACCGTTTTATAACATCTGAGCTGGTATCTGTGAATATCAATCAATCGATTAATATTAAATGCTGTTTTCAAGTCAGCAATAGTCTCTTGGGAAATAACAAATTCCAACCGGCATTCTGGACAGCTGATAGGCTTCCCAGCAGACTCTCTGCGACACATTTTCATAATGCACTCCATACAAAAGTAGTGACCACATGGTAAAAGCTTAGCGTCTCCATAAACCTCTTGGCACACTCCACATGTAACTTCTTTCTCAAGATCATCAATGCTTTTCTTTAAGTCTGACTGTTCAGTCAATTCTTCAGCACATTTCTTTTGGTCAACTTGTTCAGCCATCAAGTCTCACTAAACAGAAAAGAATGGCCACTGATGATTTTCTCAACCTTATTATGGTGAACCCACCACATGAACAGGCCATGTCATAACAGTACACGTCATAACAGTACACAACATCCTAGTATGATGCACACTAATAATGTATTTTGTCACAAACACTTAACATCTCATTCAAAACACATTCCATTCTCACAACATCAGCCTGTTTACTGTATCATCCTTTAGTTGAGCATTCTCAGGCTGGTTTGCTAGATGGCCAGCTCAGGCTTGTGCTTCACTTACTGTCGTGCTGCTTGACCCTTTATCTGGCCTAACCTAAGAACCATCATTTCCGCAAGACATATCTTTACAATGCACTCTCTGCAGTAGTTATTACTGCAAGGCAGAAGTTCGGGATCCTGAAAAGTGTCCTGGCAAATCACACAAGTCACTTCTTTCTCAAAAGTATCTATACCTTTTTTTTTTTCAAATCAACACTGGCCATATCACAAATAAAAGCCACAGTCAAAGTCTGACAGACAGAGACCAGTAGTAGCTCTTGCCATCGATTTAACCAACAAACCAGCAGTGACAGACAGAAAAAAAAGAGGTCTGTAATCATTCAGTGATCTAATAGTTTGTAGCATTCCACATCATTAGTCATCCTTCCCCACCAACACCTCCCTACACCTACATATCATGGCCTCACATTTTCACAGCACCAAATTAAACAGGAAGAAGTGGTGGTCAGAGGTCTAATATGTTATCTCTGTTGCATCAATTCCAACCACAGTCCAAATATATACTGTTACAATTGTATAGCAAACAAAGGTCCATTAAAGCAATAGTTATTAGGTGCAGTATAAATAAAAGCCCCTCCCCAAATTGAAAACTGATTGTAGTAATGAATTTTGAGATCTGACACACACACACACACACACAAAAAAAAAGAAAAAAGAATGAACTTTCAGGTAAACACTGCCCATTTAATTTGCCCCAAAAAGGCAAAAATAAAAATATGCTATATTAATTGCTATTATTCATTATTATTATTATTATAATAGTGGGACTTCAATATCATCTGCTTCGGAATCATGTAGCAACATCCACAGTAACATCTGATTGTTTGATTCATGAACAGGAAAGGTGAATGGACTGCCAGCTATATCCTGTCCATCCACAACAACATGGATGTGATATCGCCAGGAATTATAGGTGAGACATACTCCACACAGTAAGTTACAGATCCGATTCTATGGATGTCACACTTCTTCATCTTGTAGGCATTAGGAGGCAATGTGGTAATGTAACCTTCAAAATCTCTCTCTGTGTCTGACAAAAATTTAAAGGAATATTTTTGATCAGCTGAAACAAAATATTTAAACTTGCCAACCACAGCTCCTTGATTGTAATGAATATTGAAGCTCACAAACTCTGCTAATCCTTTAGTGTGTGGCACAAAGTTTGACAATAACTGAGTTTCCACTTCCATAAGTTTAGTCACAGGAAGAAGTAGCTCATAATTTTTATATTTCTCCTTTGGGACCGGACTCCAAGGAAAATCATCATCATCATCATTATCATCATCAGTTTCTTTAAAGTCGGCTTTCTTAGTTTTAATCTGCTCCATTAAGCAGATCGCTTTCAGCCATACCACCTTTAAACAAGTTTGCCAAGAAAGTGCAGCTATGCACAAGGGAGAAATCAGTTTACCCACACTGACTGACAGACCACTAGCCCCTGAGGTATTGCTCTAAGTATGCAGTGTGCTTGCATGTGTGTGTGTGTGTATGTGTGTGAGTATGTGCATGTGCACTCAATCAATTTATTGTGTGTGTGCACTGCACCAATGCTGTGTACTGTAGATTGCTATCATATCACAGACCTCAATCTCTCTACCAGGCTTCACCATACACCACCACCATGCCAGCTCTGTTGGATGTTTACACATATCTTCTAATAAGACTAAAAAAATCTCTTTTGTGCATTGAATATCTGTATAGCACAAGCTATTAATTATACTAAATTACTATGATAATTCCCTATCTAAATCCTTTTATTTCTAGAGAGTCATTAGTCAATCTTTGCATCTTGTTAAAAGAACAATTTCTACCTAGCAAGTCCTTTGGTCTCTATTAAGCTCTGGTCAATCTATGTATTTTAAACCAAAATGGGAAGTATCAGTTCCATAAATACCAGAAATCTCAAGTTGAATTGAATGGGTTTTGTTAGCCTGGGTATTCAATCTACCAAACCACAATGACAACAACGGGAGTGGCTAGGGCGTGTAAATTACATTACAAGTCTAATTGCTGCCCCCCACATGCATGGCTATCAATTTTTAAATTTTAGTGGCAGAAAAAGATTTGAACTACTGAAGGTGAGAAATAAGTTTTGTACAACCAGTAAGGGGGTTATTAATAATTTTATTATGTCAAAAAATATTTATTGTTGCAGCTGCTAAAAAAAAAAAAAAAAAAGATCTCCATTTTTTTTTTTTACTTCAGATGTACAATGTTTGCTGAATAATTTGGCTGGTTAATCAGTATTTGTAAAATATCTGAAACACTGTTCATGTCAGTTACATATGAGCACGTAACCGTGTCTAATTAGTTGCATAAAACAGCCCATAGCAGAATCAAATTATGCATCGACCAATCTCTCTTTTGCTACAATATGACCAATAAACTTTGGTTCAGCTCGCAGTGACGTGAGGGGAGCTCAAGGTGCTATAGCAACCCCCCCCCCCCCCCCCCCCCTTTGCTTACCAAAACATCACTATTGGCTCTTATGAGCTATTGTCTCCTATGCACATAAAATTGACACTGAGTGCAATCATTTGGTAACAGGTTACAGTGTAGATTTCATAAAAACTGAATTTCTTGTGACAATATCACAAAGGAGGATTAGAACTCCAGGTACACTACTTTATCCAGGTCTTTCCCTGATTAGTGATAACTATAACATCAAACCACAAATGTGTTGTTGCAAGCAATCTGGTCAAAATACATGGTATGAAAATCCAACATTATCATTCTTCATTTGGTCACTGTAGCCATATGTGTATGTAAAGGAACAATAAGAACATCGTTGTTATAGTTGTTAATTTGTTAACTCTTGAAATATACCTGTGAATCACTTGTTAAATTAATCATCTGTTATTCATAGTAACACACACACACACACACACACACTTTCATTTGCAGAATTCTAGAACTTTCTCTATTTACAGCATTATCATAGTGGTTGTTGTGGGAACACGCCCACCAGGATGAACTGCCACTTATCAAACTGTGTGTCTGAGAGAATCCATGTGTGTTGTGTAGTGTGGATTACATGTGGAATCATTATGGTTGTATTCAGTGTATTTAGTGTATTTAGTATTCAGAGTGTGTGTAACAGTGCAGTGTGGCTAAGGGCTCCACCTTGCTTTGATATTTTTGTAGTCTCATCTGTAGAGTTTCAGTTTTGTGTTTTTCAGTTCTATGTCCCTCAAATTCGAATCTTCATCCTTCTCCACCCACACTTGGAATCTCCACCCACACTTGAATCTCCAACCACACTTAAATCTCTACCCACACTTGATCTCCACCCACACTTGATCTCCACCCACCTACACTTGAATCTCCACCCACCTACACTTGAATCTCCACCCACCTACTTGAATCTCCACCCACGGTAAAATATCCAACTTTAAATTTCTACCTACACTTAATCATCTTGAATCACTACCCACTAAATAAATTCACACCAATAAAACCGCCAAAAATATTAATTTCTACCTGTAAACCACTTACCTGTATATTAAAAAATGACATGTCAATGAATATGAAGTAGGATACAAAATGAAGTTCTGAATTCCGTCCCGTAGAACGGCCGTTGCACGATTAAAAATGGGGAGAAAAAAACTGTACGCCATTTGGTAAAAAAAGGCCATTCCGTTCGACTGTGTTACCATTTTAATTTTTCTCGTTCACCGCATGCCTCACTCAAAGAAATATTAAAAAATCGTTTATCCAATAAAACATTCCAATTCGATTATACCTCCACCGACTAAATCTTCTAGCATTATACTCTCTGGTCACCCACCAATTCATCCCACCCACGAATCTATACCCCCACTAATAAACCCTAACCTCCTCCACCCCTAATGGATCTCCGCCCATAAATTGTAATTAAAATACACCACCTCCAGAAAACGTTCCCACGCACGCCAACTCACTTCCGAACAGCGTCAATATGTTGAGCACCTTGAGAGACATCAGAGAGCTAAATATCTCAGCGGCTACAGGCTCCACTTCTCGCAGAGACAAATACAGTATCCTAGGAGTGCACGTGCCACGTGTGTGTGTGCACATGTGTGTGTGTGCAGGTAATTGTTATGCATTTGTGTGTTACGTGGTGTGTATGTGTGTGTGTGTGTGTGCATGTGTGTGTGTGTACATAAAACTATTAAATTAAAGTATACACCATTCTTAATACACATAGTACATTGTAACTCAAACAAGCAAACTAAACTGAGTGTTGCATGCCATGGAGGAATAATAGTAAGACAAAGAACTCTCTATTAGGCAAGAGGTCAACAGTTCTACGATGAATTAAAGGTATTTGGAAATTAGGAAAAGACAAACATTGAACATTTTAATCCTCGTCTAGTGAAGCCTAGAATTCTCAGCATTAGACTGCTCTCAGTTCTCCGGGGTTTTTAATTGATTATCTAATACAACGTTCTTAATTTTTGTTTATACATTCCTCTGACATAGGACTTCCTGTAATTAAAAAAAAATTGAAATTAATGCACCTGTATTTAGCATTTTACAATTTTTTTTTTAATATGGCTACTGTTATGTTTACCTTTGAGCGTCTGTCCGCCCAAAACTTTTTTTTTTATAGCACATGGTTCCAGAGCTCAGAATTCAGCAACTAGAAGGTACTGACAAGTGACAACAGCTAATAGAGCAGAAAATTATGTCAGCTGTGTAGGAGGATGTTTTGAGGAAGCAAGGAGGAGGAGCTTCAAGGGCATGCTTTGTGTTTTAAATAAATATCAATTGAATAATCTGAAAATTAACTATAAAATGGTACAATCATTTTGGCAAAAATGGTATACCTTACCAGATGTATTCACCTTACCAGACGTATTCACCTTACCAGACGTATTCACCTTACCAGACGTATTCACCTTACCAGATGTATTCACCTTACCAGACGTATTCACCTTACCAGACGTATTCACCTTACCAGACGTATTCCTTACCAGACGTATTCACCTTACCAGACGTATTCACCTTACCAGACGTATTCACCTTACCAGATGTATTCACCTTACCAGATGTATTCACCTTACCGACGTATTCACTCTTTACCAGACGTCATTCACATTACAAGACGTATTCACCTTACCAGACGTTATTCACCTTACAGCGTATTAACCTACCAGGACGTATTCACTTTACCAGACGATTACATACCAGACGTATTACTTAAAGACGTAGTACACCTATCAGACGTAATTTCACTACCAGACGGATTTCACATACAGACGTATTTCCCTTATCAAGACGTATTCACCTATCAGACGTATTCACCTACCAGACCGTATTACCTTACACCAGACGTAATTCACCATACCAGACGTATTCACCTTACCAGACGTATTCACCTTACCAGACGTATTCACCTTACCAGACATATTCACCTTACAAGACGTATTTACACTCTACCTACATACTTACCCGAACACGATGATGCATAGATCCAGCATAAAGACAGGACGTCTGAGGAAGGACTTCCTTGGATTGAGTAAGAGGCCATAGGCAGAGATGTTGAGGAGAGCTTCAACGATATAAATGAATAGATACCCAGACGTGGCATAGAACTGAAATATTAGATATCCATACAAGATAAATAGCAGCAGTATACACAGAATGATATAATTAAAGAAACATACATTGACAAATCATTAACAATACATACAAACATCATACACACAAAACACACACACACACACAAACATACAAATGTACACATGCATGTCACACCAGACATATTTTTAAACAGGCTTTGTTTTTTTGTTTGTTTGTTTGTTTGCTTTTTGCCAACCTGAAAGCAAAAGGACTGACTGGTTTTGAAAAGGAAAGTGACTAGTGCATCTCTGTGATGTTGCAGTAGTGACCACACCCACTCGCCCTCTCTTTCTTCTCTCTCTCTCTATTCATTCTCTTTTCTCTCTCTCATTCTCTCTCTCTTTCCCTCTGTCTTTCTCGCTAACTTACCACGTATTCGTTGAAGTGGTAGGTGTCGTGTTTGACCTCCGGGATATAGAGACACAGTAAGACAGCATGCGACAGAATAACCATCATCATGATGAACTTGAAGATCCTATCATAACACACACATACACACACACACACAGACACACACAGACACACACATACACAGAGACATTTACGAACAATTTACAAACAACAACAACAACAACAAAATAAAGCCAAACAATGTCACTACAACAATCTTTACCTCTACAATATTTGTGCATGTTAAAACTGAGTGGTGGAGGAAGACCAGACAAATAAATAAATAAATTTCTGCCATCACACACTTGGGCTTTGTGGTTCTTACATGAGTGTCTTTCCTGGTCAATACATGAGTAAGTCAGTAACAACACTACATACACACACACATACCTCACAGTAAAATTACACTATCCCTTATCCCCTCAGTGAACTTTACCACATAAGACACTTACAGTGTTAGCGAGCGAGCGAGATCTATCAGGGGTAACACAATTTAAAATCGGGGATACTTGTTTGTTTTCTATATTGTATATGTGTGTGTGGATATGTCATTTTGTATTTTGACACTCACATTCTATGTGTTTACTTCGTGGTCTACCCCTTCCCATACCTCCATTAAATGGAATCTTTCGATTTAGAGATCTCCTATCACCCAAGGAAAATTACCCATTTGAATTAGTTTGTTTCTGAATGGCACAAGACGCATTTACATGTACATAGGTCTTAACCTTCCATTGGGCTCAAAACTGTGCAATAATTTTGTGTTGTTGTTTTTTTTCTAGTCGCAAAACGTTCCGGTGAATGGTTACTATGGATTGGCTACCCTTTACCAGACATAATTTCAAAAACTCAAAAAGGTTTTTTTTTTGTTTGTTTGTTGTCAAAAGATACTGGTAATTCAGATAGTCAGAATGATATTATATGTTAGAGACTATGGAAGCAGATACCAGTTCTCGGGAAATCGAGGTAAGAAAGTAGTTCTGTATTTGTTAACTGTGCATTATATAATGGTCCAGGGCTACGAACTTACTTTTAGAAATAAACCGAATGATTCCTTTGGAAATTTAGAAGTGTTTTGTTTGAATTACTTGTGCACATCAGGCTCGCTCGCCATTTATGCTCAAGTACACCACTAGTTGGCGAGTACTAAATAGAATGATAATCGCACACCACTAGTATTAGCATATATATATATATTTATTGCAGCTTTGATATTTTTACTTGAATATTTCCGCATCACGCGAGCGTTCTGTATTCTCCCATATTGTACGGTTTATATTGTACGCTCCTTGTAGCGCGCGCTTAGCGAGTAAAATCAATGAAAATTGTATTGTAACCGGTTGAGAAAAATTTCAAAGAAGCAATAAATCACTTATCACACTCGTCGTACAATATGGGAATGATATTTTACTCTCACGCCATATTTTCACTCGCCTTTCGGCTCGTGAAAATATTTTGCGTGCTCATAAAATATTTTCCCATATTGTACTCAGACTCGTGCTATAAGTATTATATATATATATATGTGACAGGCGCAGGTAGAAATCAAATTTTATGTACACTTTCTGGTTTTGAGAAATGGAGCCAAAAAGTTGAGCATGCTCAGAAAGGCAGCTGCAAGGCATGTGTGAACTTTAGACTTCTCTCACTTATTCTAGACTCTTCTCTCACCTTTACAGACTGTATAGGAGATAGCTAGTGGTTGCCAACTAGCTAGCTACAAAGAGTCTTTGGTTAGTATATAGCTTAGCTAGCTTAAGCTACTGATTTTTGAGAGTTTGCCATGGAAGCAACTTCAAGTAGCAATTCTCCAGAGCTATTTTGTGAGGAAGCATTTTCTGGAATGCAGGGTGTGGATGAAACCACACAGGCAGTACCTGCTACTCCTCAGCAACCTGGCAATAGCTCAGAATCACCAATGGTTTCAGATGATGATGTTTCTTGTTCATCAGAGTCTATGAGTGAGGTGGCAGCTGAAGATGATGAAGAACCTGTACCTTCCAAAGCAACTCCAGTACGGAAACGTCATAGAAGGAGCTATGTATCCAACTTCTTATCTGGAAAAGCAAGGTTGGTTTGTAGAACTACTATTCTAATTAAATCCCCCCAATTAGTGAAGTTAGTGTCTACTCATTTGTGCAAGTGAAATGGCTTCCCCCTCTTAACACTATCTATTATCTATTTTTATTGATGTTCGTTTTCCGATCAAAGCAGCAGTGACATCACTGTTCATTCAAAGAAGCAAAAGAAACAGTGTGTAGTATGTTCTCCTATTTTAGCAAACTTGTCTAAAGTTTACAATAACCTTGGAATGCATTCTCCTAATGTTCTTTTAAAACGTAAACGTTGTTATCCTCTGCCTAAAAAGAGCCATTGCCAGCCATATCGTAATTTGGTGGAACAAAATAAGTGGGTCAGAGACAATCTCTTTGATGCTCAAGGTAATTATGTCTACTGCCACTCCTGTATTCTTGAACATATCAATATCCATTCCGAGAGGCTGGTACATCAGCGCAAGATTAAGCGCAGTCTTTCAAAGTTTCCGATTGTTAGCATGATGAAAAAGGAGGTTGTAAAGCAACGCTTAGAGAAGTGGGTACTGGCTAGTGAGGGAATTGATTGCAGTTTTAAGCAATATTGGAAGTCACTAAATGATGATTCGGAGGTACTTGTCAAGTATCCACATTACCGTCATGGTCTCTGTGGTAAATCATCTAATCATGCTAAAGTTGGTGCTAAAGAAGCATTCCTGAAGTTCGTTGACAATAACAGTCAGCCAAACAGACGATGTGTTGGAAGTTACTCAGCCCAGTACTTCTTTTTACCACAGTTTACTCGTATTGATCCTCCCAGGAGAGGTGAAAAGGGGTTTGAAGAAAAAGAAAAAAGTTCACTTGTTGAGCAGTTCAACAGAGTACAGAAACAAATTGGTGAAACTACGATCAGTGGTACGACGGCAAGAAAATGGCTATTGGAGGAACGTCCAAAGTGGGCATTATGTCCATCGATGACTGATTATTGTGATCACTGCAAAGAATTTCAAGAAAAAATAAGTCGTATCCGTGCTACAATAAATCGGAAAACTCAGTCAGGTAATGCTGATTCATCTGAGCTGTTAACCTTGCAAGCCGAGCTTGTTGGTTTAGAAGATGAATTGAAGAGCCACAAAGAAGATGCTAAAGAAGCTAGAGTGCATTATCGACATTGTACCCTTGCTTGTAAAGACAAGTGGAACAAAATACGACTGCTGGAAGTAAGAAGTAGTACTTCAAGAAGTGAAGTTGATGATCTCAGTATGCTTATGGAGGAATTCATTTTAGTCCTTAGCTGTGACTATCAGCAAGCAAAGTTAATCCCCATTGGGGTGAAAGTGCACAACCTGGCCTTTCCTACTACATGCAAAAAGTTTCTCATGAAGTATTTGGAATTGTTGACTATCGATCGGACAGCAAGCATGTATTCATCTTCGATGAACGAATCACTCCTAAGAATACAGATCACACTATTTCTCTATTACATGCCTACATCAAGCAAGTGCAACTGGCATACCCATGGATCAAGCGGTTTTGCATCTTCATGGATAATACATGTAGTACAAACAAGAACCGGTACATGTTTGCGTGGTGTCATGAAATGGTAAAGCAAGGAAAAGTAGACTATATCAGGCTAGCTTTTCGCTTTTCTTGTTCCTGGCCACACGAAGTTTTCTCCTGATCGCCTATTTTCATCCATTGCCCATTCCTATAACAGATCAGATGTCTTCACCATAGATGAATTGAAGTCTGTTTGTTCTCAGCATGCAACAACAATTATTGAAGATGGGAATGGAATTTTTTGCTGGAAACAACAACTCCAAGACAAATATGGAGAAGTATCAGGAATCAGAAAGCTCCAAGACATGCGATTCTTCAACTACAACAGAGATTTGAGAGTTTTGGTGAGGAGATCATGTTGGAACGAAGCTATTGGATTGGAGAGTACCAATGTTATCATCAACCATGGGATGCGTATATCTATTGATTCTCTTCACAACTATTATGAAAGAAGATCAAACCTCTCTGAGCAGAAGATGAATCATATGCAGACCAGTGTTTCATCCAGACATTCTTGCAAGGGGGGGCAAAATAGAGTTTTGAAAATGTAAGGGGGGGCGGGCGGCACTGGTCACCATGGGAGTGAAATAGAATTATTGGAAGGCCTATGTCCTACATTAAAAAAACATAATCTTATCTAATGAGGTCTGCATATGTCAGATCCTGACAAGTTAATTCAGCTACTCATTTTCACCTCCACCGTCTAGCAATTTTCAGTCAACTGTGACATTCACTATTTAGATGCTTTTCACACACTATTCAACTCTGACTTTTCACACACTATTCAACTCTGACTCTCTCACCTCCCCTTAGGTTTATCACACGTTGATTCACACTTACGGTTGCTGGCTGGCTATAAAAAGGCCAGCCCTCAGCTCACCGTAGCAGTTGTTGAGTTTTGATCTATACAGATTCTACAACTTCCAGAACCAGAACTCTAAGCACTCGTAATCCCTGACAGCTTAAGATAGTCTCAAATGGATATTCGCTCTTTCTTCTGTGGTGCAAGCTCTTCAAAGTCACCTGGCCACTCAAGTAGCAGTGACACAGAAGATAAAATTGACAGCAATCAATCTGATACTGAGTTTTTGGAGCCAAGTCCTGCCAAGAAAGGATTAATTGTCCATGAGAAGCATGCAAAGGAAAGATTAACTACACATGAGAAAAGCAAGAAAACCACTGCAAGCAGTCGAAAATACAACAAAAAATGGGAAGAGAGCTTCAATTGGCTGATGTTTGATAAAAATTTCCAAGGAGCTTTTTGTAAGGTTTGCAGGAAGAGAGGAATTTCTCTTCAAAGAACAGGAGGAACATGGATCTCAAAACCTTTCACTAACTGGAAGAAGGCAATAGAGAAGATGAAAATTCATGCAAAGAGTGATATTCACCTCCTATCATGTGAAGCAGAGATGGCTGCAGCTACAGCACTACAAGAAGGGTCAGTCATTCAGCAACTCCAACAAATTAATGATGAGGAAAAGTTGAAGAACAGAAGGCCATTAAAGCTCTAATTCGTTGCACCCATTTTCTAGCTCGTCGCCACATTCCCCACACAACAAATTTTGATGAACTTATTGATCTAATCGTAAGTTGTGGTGCAGAAGATTTAAAGGGGTTCCTTGAAAGAGCTAGATTAAATGCAACCTACACATCTAAAGTTGCTGTTGTTGAATTTGTTGAGGCAGTTGGCTTATGGGCTGAAGAATGTTTACTGAAACGGCTTCGCCAAGCTTCCCATTTCAGCATAATGGCAGATGAGTGCACTGATGTGACGACCACAGAAGAGCTTTCAATTTTCTTCCGCTGGGTAAACATGGACGGTCAACCTGTTGAGCACTTCTTGGATATAGTTCCATTGAAAGCTACTGATGCAAAGACTATTTATTCTGCCCTTGTTGAATTCATGAAAGATAAAAACATACAGATTAGCAAGCTGGTGGGTATGGGATTCGATGAAGCAGCTACTTTCTCTGGGAAACACAATGGTGTGCAGAGTCTCCTGAAGAAAATTTCACCTCATGCACTTTTCGTACAATGCCATTGCCATTTGCTACAGCTAGCATGCGTTCAAGCAGCTAATGCTACCAGTGGGATAAAACATGTGTACATCACACTCACCACCCTCTGGAAATTTTTCCACTATTCTCCTAAGCGAGCTGAGAGTCTCAAAGCAGTACAGCAGGTGCTTGATTTACCTGAGCTGAAAGTTGTGAAACCATCAGATACTCGCTGGCTGTCCCATGAACGCTGTGTGAAGGCAGTCAAAGCTAGCTACAGTGCAATTGTGACTGCTCTAAACAATATCTATGAGCAGACACATGCACCTGAAGCTCTAGGTATCAGTAAAGCCTTATGTAGGCCCTCAACTTTAGTGGCCATATACCTCCTTGATTATGTTCTGCCACAAGTGGCGAAGTTGAGCAGAGCTCTCCAGACTGAGAGAATAGACTTGACAGCTATCCCCCCTCTTGTTGATGCCACTCTCAATACACTTGATGATGCCATGTTACCTGCTGCTAACTGGGTATTAGAACTGATGGATGCAAAGAATGAGATCGAAGAAGTCACTGACATCACGTTAACCACGGAAAGCATTGCTACATTCCAAGGACAAGTGGCTGAACCGTTTATCAGGATGCTGAAGGCAAACATATCCAGCAGATTTATTTCACAAGATATTGTCTCCTCATTTGGCATCTTGGATCTGAAGAAAGTGCCAGCTGCTGACTCTTCTGACTTCCATACATATGGTGAGGACTTAATAGATGTACTATTAGCTCACTATGGTGCAGAGCTGCCTGCTAAGACTGCTGGTGGAGATGAATACACCAAAGAAGCTCTTATTTCCCGCGAAACCCGAGAGGAGTGGAAAACATTTCGAAGCTACTTATCGAAGAAGCCGAAAGGTAACCTGCACTTGCAGTTGAAAGAGCTCACAACAAGTGATATGCTTAGTGAAATTTTTCCAAACATTAGCACCCTGGCAAACATATGTCTATCTATCCCTGTCAGCACTGCTTCAGTGGAAAGGAGCTTCTCCAAAATGAAACTAATTAAAACACGAATTCGAAATCGAATTGGGCAATCACAATTATCCTATTTGATGAAAATAGCCATGGAGACACCTGAGACGCTCTCATCTACACAATTAAATGACATTATTACAGTATGGAACAAAAAACCTAGACGAATTGCTGTGTGAATAGTTTATTATTAATTTGGTTTACATTTTTCTCTTAATAAATATCGGTTCTTTCAAAAGGGTGGGGGGCACTTAGAATCCAAGGGGGGGCATTTAGAACCCAAGGGGGGGCAAATGCCCCCTTTCGCCCCCCCCTAAATGAAACCCTGGATAGCGTACAAACTCTTTCACTTTTGGCTCAATGTGGTATTTATAGCTATACTTTTTCTGAAAAGCTATACAAGGGTCAACGAAGATGTTAAAATATTACTGGGTCGGGGGCCATGAGAAAAAACACTCAATTACCTGTTTGGATTAACCCGATAACTGGATATTCGTTCCACCTCTAATAATAGTCACTTACCATCACCATCACTACCATTATTGGCTCTACCATAATCACTAACATCATTATCAGTACTATCATTATCATAACTACCATCATCATAATTATCATCATCATCACCATCATCATCCTCCTCAATCATCATCATTGCCATCATCCTCATCATCATCACTATCAACATCACCACTACCATAATCACCACTGTCACCATCATTATCACTACCATAATCATCATCACCAAGGTTTCATACAAACTATGGGAACCCTGGGATCCCCTCCCCTAAGGTCAGTTTTCCCTCCTAAATTTAGTCCCCCCCCCCCTTAATATTTTTTTTTAACTTGTCTGAAATTTTTTTTATGAAAAATAATAATGATCAGTATAAGTACATATGAAAAACTATATCTTAATTACTCTACTGCTAGTTTCTCTTAAAAGGGCAAACAATTTTTCAAAATCATGACTGTCTAGTTCTGGTCCTTCAATAGCAATTCATAATAGTTTGTCTAAGTTTGCCTCTAATAATCTGTGTCATAGTCGTGATGTCACCATTTTCATGTGGCTAAATTATTTTTGTGATTATACAAAATTTCCCCCGCCCCTAACGAAAAACCCTGTATGAATCCCTGATCACTACCATAATAATACCACCATCAACACTATATCATCATCATCACCATCATCTTCCTCATCATCATTATCACAACCATCATCATCACCATCATTATTACTACCATAATCATCATCATTACCCTCATCATCACTGCTATCACATCCTCATCATCTCTACCATCGTCACCATTATATTTCTCATCATCATCATCAATACCACAATCATAATCATCATCATCATCACTACCATAATCCTCATCACAATCATCATTTATAAAGGCCTTACATTTGTCCAATGTCGTCTCGAGCGATCTGGTCCACTATAATGCTACTTTCTCCAACTGCTCCAAGTTTGACACATTATATGGAAAGGTGTGGCCACACCTGAGTGCCTAGTGAGGACACCAGGTAGACACCTACAAATAAAGCACATTGCAACTTAGTGAAAGGTATTGCAGCACTCTTTTAAATAGCCACACCCACTTCCTCGGTTGAATTACTTAAGAATAAGGATTGGTATTTTTAAAAAACAAAACAAAAAACAAACAAAAAAAACAACAACACTTTAATGAAAATAGCTGAAGCTGCAATAAAGCAGAGGTATCACATTAGTTCAGTATGAGGGAAATTGTACAGTTTGCTCGTAAAGGAGGCTGAAAAGCATCTTCAAACTATTGGTCAAATTAAGTGATGATGTTTACATATGACAGCTAGTGGTAGCTGTTTTGAGGAGTACCACACTCTGCTATTTGATGTGTTCATACAAACCTTATCAATATAGAAGTATATGCATTTATAACCTGTTGCCTGAGCAACCACATTTGTTGTCAAGTACTATAAATCTGATACAGTACATTATATGATTATTTTTTTGGTCATTTTCCAATAAAATTTAATGTTTGCTATAGCAAACATTTTTTATTGGAAAATAACCAAAAAAATGATAGTGTGTGTACCAAGTCTAATTGAATAAAATGAAGTCCATTTTATTTATGTCAGTCGATAGCATACTTGAAACTGTAAGATGCTGTTGTTCTGACCTCTAGTACAGTGGTGGGGTTTCTAATGAGCCATGTCCAGTCCTTTCTAACACCCAGCTAATTCTGAGTTAATATAGTATTGGACGGTGTTCTCTTTTATTTCTTCTGAGATATTTGCATTTCGTCACTTTGATAATTAAAGCGCAGCTATTGAAAATCAAACTGCTATTTTACGTAACTGCATTAGTGTCATCAGAATTTTTTGGATCACTTCCATCTTAAAAAATCGCTACAAAGAACAAAAATTTGTCATGGTAACTACTATGTCCACAGGCTAATCAGTTAGTATTACAATTAACAAACCCATCGTCACTTGAGCTTTACTCTCATGTTTCAGGAGTAATTGCAATAAATACAAACCTCAATTATAGGTATATAACTGGTGATGTGCTTGAGCAGAAAGGGCGAGCGAGCCAGTGCACAAACGAAACACTTCAAAAGAGTCTATTAGTCTATTTCTAATCTTGCTTAGATAATATTGATTGCTAAGCGTAGTCGTTGTGACCATTATTTACTTTAACTAACAAGTACAGAACCACTTTCTTACCTCAATTTCCTGAGTACTGGTATTTTCTGTAGTCTCTAATATCGCATTCTGACTATCTGAGTAACCAGTAGCTTTTGACAAGTACTCACAGCTACTAAAAAAAGGCGAGTTTTTAAAATTACATCTGGTAAAGGGTTTCAATACCATAGTAACCATTCACCATAACATTTTGCGACTTTTAAAAATGAAGTTCTAAAGAATTACTGCATTGAGTATAACAGTAAGTTTTTAAGACCAAGGTGCATCTTATATCATTCAGAAACAACCTAATACGAAGGGGTAAATAATTAATTTCCTTGAATGATATGGGATCGCTAAACGAAAATGTTCTGTTTAGTGGAGGTATGGGAAGGGGTAGACCACGAAGCAAAAACAAAAACACAAGGGTCAACATACGAATGACATATGTACGTCCACACATAAACAAATATCCCTGATTTGCAATTGTGTTACCCCTGAGAGTGTCTCGTTCGCTTCACTCTCCCACCAACTATTACATACTGTACAATATAACACATATACACAAGGGGAATACGGGAAAATTTCACTAGTTCTTATTGAAAGCAACTGGCTTCAAATAAGGATAAGTAACTATGTAGCTAGAAAAGAGGTATTCTTTGCTACTAAATAGTTAGTTCAGTAAGGACTGAACAGTTTAGCAGTGCAACTGAGTTTTTATCAAGACATAATCAAAGGTAACAGCAATTCATTACTAATCATAAATGGTAATAATAAGTGGTGGTAGCATCAGGAACAATGCACCTCTTTCCAAGGTAAGGTGCTGAATGGTTGTATACAGTAACTGTAAAACAAAAAAATAGCAATACATTAGCATTTTTATGTAACACAATACTGTCTCCCTATCACGATTCATTGATGTTCATATATATCGATTAAAATTTGTGGGTCAAAAATTTGTGCGTTCTCTACGGTAATCACTGGTGGGTGAGGCTAATACAATAGTGGTGGATGCGGCTAAATAATTAGTGGTGGGCGTGGCTATGGTCCTTGAAGCTCCTCTGGGGAAGTTGATGTCAAAGAACAATACACAGGCCCTTTAAACATAATGATACCTCTAATCAGGCAAGAAATGAAAGCTAAGGTAAGAATTGTTCTAGGCAGAGGATAGAAATACACCAGTCAAAATAAAATAAGGATTGACTAAGTTAGATTGTCTATTACATACACCCAGTCTATTAGACAAACACTATCACTTGACTCTGCTGCACTTGTACACTAAACATAAGGACATCCCATGGAATGTCCCATGGGATCGTGGGATGGGATGGACATTTTATGGCATTTCTGGACACCTATGGGTATGTCAAACAGCACAATAACCAAGAAGACCAACCACCGCCACTGATCTAATAGGAAAAAAGTCCAGGAATTTTGTAGACTTAACTGCATCCCGTAACATAACCTAGTTATGCAGACCAACCCTTTACCTGACCGCTATGCTGGGAAAGGGTGTGGAACTTCGACCATATAAATTTTGTTTCATTCATTATTTTACCTTGAACAGCTTATGGTGTGGTTAGCTCCATTGCGAGAACCTGACCATTATGTAGTTTTTAAAATTAATTTGTGGTTTATGCCACTTTTAAGTAACTCGGCACTTTTAGTCCCGGTCTGCCTCTCGACTCTGTACTGAAGAAAAATTGTATATTTTTCTAGCTTATTGATGCAGTTTTGAAACCATCAATTTCATAAGAATTTTTCCAACATCAAATTTATTACTACAAGAAGCAAGTTCTAAACACTTATTATCTACTCTGCAGCATTTTCATTCCAGCCAGCAAAACAATATTCACAACTGAAACAGCTTGGAGGTACGCGAAACCACAGCATAATCAAGTCAACCAACCAACCACAATTAGAGACAGTAGAAACCATGTTAAGGCACCAAATTTTAATAACATTGGGTAAAGGGTCTGATCTGTGAGACCAGTCAGAGACAATCTAATTCAAAAGGGTAAATCATTAAATTTCCTAATATGATCAGGTAAAGATTGATAAAAAGATTTCCATTCAGTGGAGTATGGGAAGGAACCGACCACCAAGTGAATGCAATGCGAGAGTTAAAGTACAAAAAAGACATGTACATCCAAGCATATTTGCTCACCAATAATAATAATAAATGACAACATCAACAACAATAATAACTAGAGCACTGAAGTGCAAACCCTCAGCGCTAGTTAGCTAGTATGATAAAGAAAAGGAAAAGTGTAGAAACAAAAAAAAGAAAGAGAAGTGGCATGAAGAGAGGCAGGAAAGAGAAAAAGACAATGAAGAGGGACAAAAGAAAGAGGAAATGAAAGGAAAAGGTAGGAAAGCAATAAAAACAGTAGGAAAAGGAAAATAAGGCAAGAAGAAAAAAAAAAAAGAAAGAAAAACGGGATGAAAAAAAAAATGAAAAAAAAGCATCTACTTCGGTTTGAACCAGAGACTTCTAGGTTAACTATTTGCTCACTCAACAACTATGCCACAGAACACCACACGCTCAATCCATGTAATTGTTAGCTATTTAAAAGTGATTTGCAACCTGCAAGCTGGCTCACGTGACAAGCAAGTTTTTTAAGGGGCGGTTCCCATTACCGTAACGTACGATTGTGGGACTGAAATTCTACTCGCTTTTTCTTGAAAACTAAGTCAAAACTAAAAATTCTGGCACATTAAAGGGACTTACTCTGTGAAGTGCTATAGTTTGATGTAGCTTTCAAAGCCTGGGTAGCCGTAATCTTCGAGATCCCCTGTTGACTGACGGACGGAATGACTGACAGGATGACTACTGTAACCCTCTGGGCGCATGCGCGCTGAGGGTTAAGGTTCCGGTATAGTGTTTCACCCACGCATTTTCCTGTGACTAATTAAAGTATTCACTGGCCAATTCGCACTTTAGTGCTAACAACTTGTGGCTGTGCACCTCTAGGAATAAAAGCAAGCACAGCAGTGGGAATTATTGTGTTGAGACATTTTAAAACTTTGTGTACACAGTAGTTGATACGAATGCAAAAAACAAAACAAAAACAAACAAATAAGTTATTGTGAACTAGGTTCTCTTATGCCACCTTTCTTGAAACGTGGGGCTGCTAGTTCAGCCAACAAAGAATCGAAATAAAATTGTTCTAACTTCCCCATCTCTTTTTCCCACCACTTCCTGTCCCTGTAAATCCGCTGTGTGTGTATGTCCTTGCCAGTCTTCACCACGAAGTCGCACCACTCACAGTCAACACAGTACAGCTGACACTGAACCTGATAATAGTAATCATGGCGGTGTTTGAGTTTGTGCATGTCATGGTCCTCAAGGCAGAATGAGGAGGTCTTAGCAGCTTCATCAATACTGATGTCTCTGGCACTGTATGGGCACTTGATTTCGAGTAGACCCACAACACTAGTGTTATTTGACCTGTCATAGATCACACCATCAGGACTCGCTGCTAGCCATGGGGTAGATTTGGAAATGAAGATGCCACATTCTCGCAGTTCCAGATTATTGCCATCTGCCACCAAGTCAGCAACTTACTGCTGTCGAACCTTGTCTTCATTGTCTGCACCGTATTGCGTTGCCTAGTTGCCTCGAAAAGTACTGTAGAGCAGAGTTTGGACTTTCTTGCTGCGTTTGGTCGTCTTCCTCATCTTTGCTACACTTCCCACATTGGATGCTGTCAGTCGCTTCCTTCGCTCTTTCATCCATTCATCACAAGTACTCTGACCTCTCGTAGCTTCTTCAATGTTTCTAGCTTCTTCACCAGTTACCACCACCCGCGTGTCATAATACCCTCTCTTCAGTGCTTCCAATACATCTGAGGGAATGTCATCATCAACTTGACCAGGTGAAATGCCTCCATCGTGTCTGCTGTATGCACTACGAGCTGCCACGGAATCGTCGATTCGTTGGAATTTACTCCGTCGTCGTTTCTCCTTCACTTGGTCTTTTGCTTTCCTTTCCCTGTCAGCATCTACTCTCTCAGAAGATCGACTGGCTGCACTGGAGTAGACTTTGTTAGGAGAGGAATTCGTCATGGTTTTCCACGTCTGTGGTCCCCAATTGGTGCCAATATTCTGGCGAAGACCAGCACCCATGCACCTTTAAAAATAAAACAACAAAACGTGAATTTTTTTCTTTCGATAAAATTTATCAATTTTAAAAAGCGAGCATGAATAAAAATTTTACTATCAAGAATAACTTATCTAAGTTTAAATTATTGGAAAATTTTTGTAGGTAAAAACCTTGAAAATTTAGGGACCCCCTGTATGAAAATCACTGTACAATCTGAATACTCCTATAGTAATATTGGACTTATTGCTAATATGCTAATTTTCATATATTACAAAACATCATCAACCACTAACCTATGCTCCCAAGAACCACTCTGGGATCGGTTGATGACCTTCCCACCATCAAACTTGGTCCGGATATGCATCCAGCACTCTGCCAGATTGGTTGTGTGGTTACCAACTAGCTGGTTGGACTTGGCTACTAGTCGACTGACCAAAGTTGAGATGTCATGCAACATTTTGGAGTCCACTTCAGAGTGTGTGATGCCACCTTGTCTTGCTTCAAATTCAGTCATGGGAGTGTCATCCATTGTCTCTCGCCATAGTATCTCCTGATCCTCAAAAACTGGAACGAGTTTGATTGCACGATAATAACAATATAATTTACCCACAATTTTTTCACCTTTATAAAAACATGTTGACAACTATAATTAGTTTTGGAAATATTAAAGTATTAGCTAATGTTGTCCCAATATTATTATTGAGGGAGAAAATGTAAGGCCTTTTGTTTCACATACTCACACAAATTGAAGTGTTAATAGCTACCAGGTGTATTATAAAAGTAAAATTAACTGTACAAAATATAAATCTTGTAGGGAAAATATTAATTTAAAATGGCAATTATATACCTTCTGTAATGCCTTCATCGCTGCCTTCAGTACAGGTGGCTGCTGCTCCACTATCATCGTCTTTTGAAGCACTTTCAACTTCAGTGGTCGGCAAGGACTGTTTGGTGGCCTGTGCTATGGTGCAGAAATCTGTGCTGCAATTGGAATGAATGCCGAAACAATGCCTTGGCCCATTCATGAGGTCTTTTTTCAGTTTTTCCACTGCTGTCTTAGCATTACTCTCCTTGCTTCGCATCTTTATTGCACAGCGAGCAGCACTCACTAATTTCTGCCTCATCTTTTTAGTTAGCTTTCCTCTTCCCTTGTACGATGTATTTTCCTGGACCAGTCTTTCAAGTGCACCACGATAACACTTGCATGCATGATTGGCGCACTCTAGTTTCTTGATGCCATGTCCCCAGGGAACGTTCTGAATGAGATTGGGGTACACGGAGCTGTCACCATCACCAATAAACTTCACATATCGAACCCCGTGTACTCGCTCGGACTCCAGAAATCCCTCTACAAGAATGTCTGTCTCCATCTCGGAAGATGAGGCTGACCAGTTAAGGAAACAGTGGTGCTTTTCACGGGAAATACCTCGGGCACATGAAGAGCAGTATTTGTTGCGCACTCCTAGGTAGAGCAACTTCCCAGTCTCCTTCCCCAAAATAATGCCGACACCAGAGTTTGCATTGTAAGAATGCTTGTGGGATCTCTTGCTCCAGCCACCATCCACTATCACTGTAATTGCAGGAATTTCCTCATGAAACTCTCCTCGTGCTATTGCTAGCCGTTTCTCCTCGCTACCTACTTCAGCCATGGACTGCAAAAGCTCCTTCTTCCATACTTCTCCAATGGCCTTCTCCGTCTCAATGAAGGTACTCTTTGTCATGACGGGTACTCCCATGATACTCATGGTTTCCTCCAGGTTACTGTGGCCACCACCGGTTGACATCTGCCCCCAAACTGCTGCTAGATTGGTTTCCCACCTACGTAAAGTAATTATATAATGAACCAAGAATTAAATAGTAATATTAAATAATGTCTTAGCTCACATCCATGCACAGGGGGACGGGTTTTGACTTGGTTGGTCAAAAGTGTGTGTGTTTGAATTTCTAAATCTTACGCTATAAATAGGGAGGAAAACCAACTTTAAAACTACAAGAACACAAAATCAACTTTTCTAACGTGTATCTAATATATAGGACTATGAGTACATACTATTTCTTTGACCGCACCTTGTCATAATAATAATAACTATAATAATAATAAACAATTCTTTATGGGTATGTTATACAATAAATTTCAAAAAAAAATTCTGCAAACTTATTTTGCTTACCTGTTATAACCTTTTGGACCTTTCACTTTCTTTGATGTCTCCAGCGTAACAGTGTGCTCGCAAGTGGAACACTCTCCAGTGAAAACAGATGCTAGACCATTTCTACTCTCCCTCTTCAGTTCCATGGAACCTTCACAACTAGCAGCATGTCTGGCCACTTGATTAGCATACTCATTGACCTTGTCTATGTTTACCAGTCTACTACCCTGTATCACCAAACCTGGAGGAGAGTTTGCTTCACCACCGCTTCTTTCCTGCAGAACCTTCTTCTCTACAGGCCTTCTCATGGGAAGTTTCTTCTTGACAAAGGCTCTCCTGCTTTTGTGCATGCAGTACTTCTTATTCCTCCCATTCTTTTTGTTACCCATTACTTCTCCAGGCTACTACTGTAAGTTTACTATACCTGTCAGGTAACGTGCACCGCGTGGCTTCTACAGCTGATGCGTGGGCGATTTCCCGCGGTTGCGGTAATTTTCCCGGGTTTTCTGACGATTAGTTATACTGGGTTAGCTTTGGAGGACTTTTTAGTTGCCTGACACACTAAATACAGTCCAGCCAAGGTATATTCCAATTACCCGAAGGTAGGGGGGGGGCCTCTCGAAAAGTTTCGCCTTGAAGAGTGTTTGTTTGGAAGTTATGGCTCCAGTTAGTTGACTGAGTGCGATCGCGAGAACGTACAGGACCAGCTTTAGTTTAGTTCCTGGACTCCTACGGTTAGAATCTCTTCGAGAGGCCCTCAAGTAAGTACATACCTGCCTGGAGAAACTGGTAAACTGAAGCTTGGCCTGCCGCTATTGGTTCTATTGTCCGCCTAGACCCTCCAGACTTGGTTGCAGTTTTTTCATCCCATTTATATTTTGTAACATTTTATAGTCATTTCATCATCTCATTTTCATAATAAATTTTATTTCTTGGGAATTACAGAAGAAAATAGAGAATGAATGATACAAAAATAAGGTTTTAAATAGCTGATGAATATTCATGAGGCGACCCTCTATTCTTCAGCACCTAGCTTACTATACGAAACATCAGAGTTGAAGAATCAGGGAGTTGTACTTCAGTATACATATTGAGGCTAAGAAGACTTAATTATGAGAGGAATTAGTAACTTAACACTGGTGGACATTACTGATGAATGAAGTGATAAAAGCATAAACCACAGTCTCCAATCTCTATGCCAAGCCTTAGCTGGAAACTCCAACAAGTAATTACTGTTCTGTACTCACATAACTAAACTGTTGCTACATGTGCTTATTACCATGTGACAAGAGTCCACGTCCTACACATACTTCACACTATGTAACTGATGCATATCATGCCCTGTGCAAGTATACCTTAAACTAATAACATGTTCCTTCACCAGACAATGGCAATATTAATGAGACCAACAACCTATCCCTAGGCTATACAAATACACATTCCCCCCACCCCAAACAGCAGCCACCGGAAAGTCATTATTAGTCACATAAATAACTTATACACTGGCCTTCATTATAAAATGTTTTTATCTCAAATAAAACTGATACAAATGGGTCAATATACCTCCACGAATAGACTTCTTGTATATGAGGGGGAGGGGCACAATGTTTAAGCCATTCACCGGCACGTCATCTCCAAACAAAATTGAAACAAATAGGACATCACACCTCCATAAATAGAGGCTTAACTTATTGGGTATACCAATAATCACTAGCTTGAGTATGTGCACACACATTCCCTAATTAGGCACCACCTTAATAAAGAATAATAACACACATGTCACACAATTTTGGTTACCATCCATCAAATAGCATAATGGTTAGTGTGTTTTCGGTACTCACTTCCACATTGAGCAACTTACGTGCTGCGAGGAAATTCAGCCTTGCTGATAAATATTCAGGGGTGTTCAAAGGAGTCACCACCTACTTCTATGTCCTAAAGTCACATTAAAATAGTAATGTAATAGCATCTAGAGAGTGTGTGTGAGGGGGGAGGGTAATAACCGCTTTTTTACTGGGTGGTACTATAAAGTCATGAGACGAGCAGAAAAGGCTACACTAGTATTCAACCATAAATTTCTGGAATATCCCACCGAACTATTTTGTTTCAACAAAAATCGATGAGATACTGAACAAAACTCCAAGTAAAATGGCACTCACAATTAGTTTTATTCCATTACCTCCGCACATTAACGCCACGTAGTTTAGAACGCCTATTCTTGCCCCATCGATTAGTCTGACCAGGTTTCCCCATCACACGCAGAGGTACTCTCCCACCTTTTCGTCCACAAAGAGCGCGCGCAATAGATCAGCACATATTGACGATCGCTGAGTTTACCTAATCTGACTGGGCGGTGCCTAAAAAGTTGCTATAGTTACGAGGGAAGTAAAACTAACAACGAACGGAACTTATTCGGGTATGTATATTATTAGCTAGCGTTTAAAAATAACATGAATTTCTCTAGCTAGTGAATTAATAATTGTCAACTAACTGTCTAAAACTCAATCACTGAATCTTAGCGTATTGTGCTAGCTATACTAGCTAACTCTCTTGCACTAGCTCCGTTCTCCAAACGTAAAGGAAAAAAGTATCACTATTATTTGTTGCCAGTGATTTTAATACATAACTTAGTAGATTTACAGTCTCCAGTTAAGAAATTGGCAACATCAAGTGAATAAAATTATATCTTACAAATTCATAGATGATTGTGCCACTATAAAATTTGTATATATTTATAGCTAGTTGGGTAACCTGCATAGAGAAATTATTACAGATATAGCTAGTAGACTTGCCTTGATATGGATTACCGTAAATAATAGCAGCAGGTGTTATTAGTGGCATAAATGTGTGGGTGTGTTGCTTTTACATGTGGTGCTATAATATGTAAGCTAAAACATGCACTTGACTTTTTCCTGCTTACTTATGATAATGCTCAATTCGTCCCTATTAATGCAAGGTGTTATTTCTGTGTAGGGTATCATAAACCTTACCTATAGTCGTGGCTACTGATGCTATCATCTCATGGGTACCTAACATAGGGTTGTATATCCTATTCAGCGTCTAGACTATTCGATTATCTGGCATTTGAGTAGTCAGCAGTTTGATCTGTGTAGGTAGGAAAATACTTGGAGTAAAGCACTTGCACAGCTACATGTGTGCATCTGAAATACATCACTAAGGACTGTTATTTATTTTAAAGGAGTTCTTATCTTACAGCTATAGCTATTAGTAACACTTTGTTGTTATACTTATAACAGAAAAATGAAATTCAAAGTCTGGTTATTGTCCCATGCCCACTCCAAGACTGCTGCTGCATACCAGCCACAAGATTTAGGAGAAGATACTGCATTGCACTGCATAACTATAACTGCACCTGACAGTTTAATGACGATTTACTGGTTGAATTAAGATGGTGGGTCTCTCAACAACTATTGATGACCCACTTCTAGCATGTACTTCACTAGGCAAATAAATGTCTCAGCACTTGCCCTATGTTCCATGGAACCAGCATCCCATCACATCTCAACAGACAAGATGATACAGTACTTGTGACTGTATAAGTCAGATAATTTTAGTGTTATTTTCATCATTCACCTATTTATGTGAGGCAGAAGAAATTCCTATTTTAGCGGAACGCATGTAAAATGGCATATACGTCTTAAATTTTAATAATTTATTAACATTATATATATATCATAAAATGAACACAATGAAACAATTCAGTATTGATAACAGTAGCTATGAACTTGACAGGACACTATCCCACAGAACTAATGGTACTGTTAGCTCCTGCAGCCGACGATTCCAAAGAGCCATTTTCAAGTTGCTAAAAAAGAAAAAAGATGTAACTGATATTTACTACATACACACACAACACTGCTATTTACAGCCATTGTAAAAACAGCTGTTATGTGGCAGTACACAGCCATTGAATGTGTTAATAAAATATTTTATCATCATTTTAATGAAAACACACACTCAAATAGGAGCCATCAAAATAGAGAGACTTACTGTACACACAAAAAGAGCCTGAAGAAGTGAGTACAACAATGCAGTACTTGATACTGAGGAGAAAGGGACACTAGGACTCCACCCTCACACTAAACTGAGTTCTTCCTCCCCCAAACAGAGGTGTCCACACACACCCCCCTCCCCCCCCAAAATAACATTCCCCCCAACCCCCTTTCTCCACCCACAAAAACCTCCTCACTATTATTGTTTAAAGTAGACAACAACAAAAACAACAAAAAAATTCTGCAGCTACAATGAAATGTTCTGCTGTAGATGTCCAATAACATTAAATAATATTGAATATGGGTAGTGGGTGAAGAAGTCTGGATCAGAAACTCAAATTGGTGAGGTTTTCTCTGCAACAAAAATGCACTGGAAGTGCAGTAGCAAAGGTAAAGGGTTAACAGGCCATGGGGTAGGGAGCATGTGTAGTAGAGAATGTGTTGGCCATGGGTTGGGCAGCTCCAATAAAAGCACAGTGCAGCCCGCGTCACACAGCAAAGGGAGTTAGACAGCGGACAGCTAGTGGCAAAGAACCCCACCCACCCACACCACAGTAGTTTCAATAAGACTAGGACATAAATAGGAAGGAGTTGGTGCAGTACACATCACTGGAGGGAAAATAAAAGTCAAAGTGGTAGGATGAGGACCACCTCTCAGGGTGCTGCCAAGTAGGCATAATGGAGCGCCAAGTAGTAAGCGGTACGACTGAGGTTAGTTAGGAGGACTTATTAGACAGTTCATTCAATTTATCATTCAAATCAACTCAAACAACACGACCCTCACGTGACCCCTTATTGAGCATGACTCAGCAAGTAATTAGGCGTGGGTGACATAAAAATAAAATAAACGAATGAGATGAGTGTACAAATGACATAATTGATTAACTTTTATAGTCTGCAGCTCATAGAAGTGTGCATGTGTGTGAGTCTGTGTAGTGTCCACTTGAGTATTACATGTGTGTATGTGTATGTGTGTATATGCATGTGTGCATGCGTATGTGTATGCGTGTGTGTATGCGTGTGTATGTGTGTATGCATGTGTGTGTGTGTGTGTGTATGCGTGTGCATGTGTGTGTGTGTGTGTGTAGTGTCCGTGTGTTGTGTGTGTAGTGTCCGTGTGTTGTGTGTGTGTGTGTTGGTAGGAGAGGGGGAGGGGGTTTGGAGGGTTAGACTTCAGAGTGTTTCGCAGGAGTAATGAACATTCACTATCATTGGGTGGACCAGTCATGTGGCTACAAAGACTATCATAACTATTCAATTACACAGAGGAATTACCAGCTGAAGCTACTTCAAAAATAAAATAATAAAATTACATAAGTGAGTCACTTCACGGAATATTTTAAAACCACCACAAGTGATAACATGTTCTACAATGCAGTAGACATGGATTTTTAGCCAATTGTAAGGGGTTTAGGCTCCTGCCTCCTCCCTTCCAAAGTTGTTGTAATCTTAGTGGAGAAATTTACTCCAAATACTCATCAATTTCCTGAAAATGACAAACCCCTTTCAGGGCTCCATACAGGATTTTTTTCTGGGGGGGGGAGGTAATGCTAATATTAGCTGCTTTATCCACTGTTAAAATTCAGAGGTACTACGGGGATTTTTTCAGAAACATTTAAACTTTTGAACACACTCCTTGTCCTTCCTTGGAACAGCATCAGTTGAAAGATCTTCCAGCTACATATGAAGCTCATTAAGACCCGTATACGCAGCAGTATCACTGACTAAAACCTTCGTCAGCTCGTAAGAATTGCCATTGAGGCCCTGAACTTTCGGCTGTAAACTTTGATGAATTTCTAGAGATTTTCAAACAAAAAAGTGGAAGAATTGTGCTTTGGTTTACATTTTTTAATAATAAAAAAAGAATTTTGCTCTGAGTTACCATTTATAATTATAATTAAAAATTCAGATTTCTTGGGGGGGGGGGGGGAATTTTAGGGCCACCCCCCTCTGTATGAAGCCCTGCCTTTAAAATGTTGACTTTGCCTACCTAAAATTTCATTTGGCAACACTCCAACACATTGCCACACCCACCATAGCAAAACACCTGCATATGACCATGCCCACCATGGCAATACTCCCACACATGACAACAATCATTAATGACCTTAGCAATGACCACACCTACAATTCTACTAGGCAATAATCTAAAACATTGCCACACTCCCCCCACCCCCATGCCCCATGACCGCACTTACCACAGTAGTACACCCACACAGACCACACCTATAATTTGACCATGTCAATGACCACACCCACACAACAATGATTCCACCCCTCCCACATATAGCCAACCATCTTGGTGATAATTCCACTCCTCCAATCTGCAGTACAAGCAAAAGAATGGCTACAGCTGGCACAACTTTATAATAAGATTAATATGATGTTGCCCAGGGATTAATTATGGGAAGAGGAGGGGGGAGGGGTGGAACTTGGGCAGTAGCAAAACAATTATTAATTGCTATAAAATTGCCTCAATAGCAAACTACAAAGTTGGGAAAAACTATTCCTCCCCTCCCCCCACTAGTGAACCCTACTTGGTCCCAATTACAAGAGTTCTGTTGTGTTGTACACAACACACACACACACACACACACACACAGTACATCGGAAAACATAAGAGTATTAACACACATACATTAAATGTCTCACCCACTTACCAACATCTGCTTCAACAAGAATTGTCTTCTTCTAGAAGTCGACTGGAAAAACTGCAACTGTTGATTATTAATACAATAAGCTTCTTCACAGACATCAAGACCTTCTACCATTCCTTAATATTAAACACAAGTAAAAATAAATAACAATCTATTTGGGTAAAAAAATATTCAAGCCCTCCCCCCCCACATTTATACTTTCTACGAAAAATATTTAAATCTATAGTATATCACTAGTAATTATCACTTCTGGTACATAACCTAACCATCTCCCCACCCCTTGGTACGGTACATATGCCAACAAGTAACATTTCTTGTTCCTCCAATGCCTATCTCGGTGTACCACACACGTTACTATATATAGCTGCTCTCTATCAAGAATGTCAGTTTAATAAAATTACGATGCTTGCACACTTACCAGGGTTATATCTAGAGATTATTTCTGGGTGGGGTGTGTGTGTGTGTGAAGCTTGAGCAAGTTTACCTCCCTCTCTCTCTCTGTATGGATGTATTTGTATTAATGGTACATTCTAACTATCCAATCAGATTGCTTAATTCACAATGCTATATTTCATACTCACCTGCTACGAAGTGAACAAGTGAATTGTCCAATCACGATTAGTTTTATGCTTTTCCTATAGCCTAGAGTCATGACGTTGTACCACTCTGCGTTTGGTCAGTAAGTGACTTACACTATCTTCGGGCCTCTGGCCTTCAGTTGTGTAAATCCAGTATCGACATCCACGCAATTATGTAACCTACATATACATACATATATTTATTGTCATTAGACCACTGACTATTTTCGCATCATGCGAGCTTTCAATATTCTCCCTTGAACGCTCCATACGGAATGCTTCAACGTGCATGAATGTAGCTCTGTACAATTCCCGGCCATGCTGGAATGTTCAATATGCATCATGTGATGAGGAAACACTTAAGGTACTCAAGGGAAACATCTAGGGAAAATTCCCATTCAATTCAAACGTTATGCTAACTTGATATCGTGAAGCAAAACTATCATATACTGCAAGAATCATTAGCTCACATGATTACAATGTGACGAAAGGGGCAATCACCAACAAAAGCTAGTGCCTGAAATTAACTAAAACTAGCATAATAAAAGGTCTAAATAGTTGTTCAAGTAACTCAAAACAACATTTAATTGTCAGTAATCTCCAAAATGACAGACAGACAGATTGACAGACAGGACGGCTACAATATCCCTCTCGCACACGCAGGCTGAGGGTTAATTACATACCTTGTCTAAGTCAAATATATGTGGATACCATTATTTCTCAATGTACTTTACTTTATTCCTCCAAAATACAAAACAAAAAACAAACAAAACAAGAAACAACAAAAAACAATCAACAACAAACAGAAGAATAAATAACCCCCTCCTTCCCCCCACCCAGAAAACAAAACAACAAACAACAACAAACTAACAAAAACAACATCAAAGGCCAGTAAAATGTACCTAACCATGGATAAACCTCTTCTACTCAATATGGACATCTGAAATAGTCCTTCAGGGAAACTCAACATTCCAACAAAAGTGCTTCAGCCCAATCACAAGTCAAATGAGAATGACCACTAGGGGAACTGAGGAGAGGCTGGCCAGTGAGTATCATAACTTCAGAATACGTGTTGGATGGAACACAGGGACAATAAGAATGTTGCCATTCGCATAAATGATCATCTAAATACACACATATAGATTTAGATATAGAACAGACTTCTCCATAACAATGTGGCTTTCTTTTGCTCATCCAAATGATCATCCAAAACTTCTTAGCCAAAACTTAAAACCTGATAAGTCACATACATTATCCACAGATAAAAAACCGACCAAAAACAAAAAACAAAACAAAAAAAACAACAACAAACTGTGTCAACTTAGACTTGATTTAGTATAACATTTGATCATGACTGATATTATATCAAGTATATTTCATAGCAGATATGTCGTTCAGTAACATTTTTCATTCTTGTACTTAAAAAAAAAAAAGGCTGATTAAAACTAGGTAGTATAGAACATACTAGCAGCAGACATTACACCATTGACAGAAGTCCTACAGACCACAGTTCAAACACTAATACAACTTCTTCACTCTGACTTCAGGAAGGGTAAGGTGAAGGAAAGGAAGAGGTGGTGGGAAGGGAGAAGGGGAGAATATTATGAGCAAAGGTTCTTTTCTTGTAGTGTTCTATGGGAATGAGAACTATCTACAAGTTGCCTTATTTTCTTAGCATAGTAATGAGAATCTAATTATTGCACACCACAACTATGGAATTAGGATGTGGCTATGTTTCATATCCAAAACATACATCACCAGCTCATGTAGTCCGGCGTAGCCAGACCCTGTACCGAACCGCTATGCTGGGAATGGGTCTGGGGACATGGCCATACCAAATTTGTTCTGCCGCACATATATTACGGCGGTCAATTACCGTTAGCAAATTACCGGATAGAAATTCCTGTGCATATCAGCCACCCTTTCCAAAGCTAGGTTTAGCAATCATAGCTAATTTGTGGTAGAAATTCAGATATAAAGGATGTGGGACACTCACTACTTCCTCATTCCTCCAGAACAAATTTGGTATGGCCATGTCCCCAGACCCTCCGCGCACTTTGCGTGCTACGTGGGTCTGGCTATGCCAGACTACTACAGCTCATGAGATTATATTTAGGATACTAACACTTAAAAATTACCTTCCAGTCCTTTGGTTTAAGAAATGTTACTCTCCAGCTGTATAGCAGCACTGTTTGCAAATAAACGCAACTGTTTGCACCCTGCTCACACAGCAATTCAGCATGGTTAGAACATAGAAGATGACCATATTGGGTCCAAAAAAAACACTCTGGCAATGCATCCTGAAATACTCCACAAACAATAGCCCAGTCTTGTGCTTCGCCTTATCGAGCTTCCTATACATCGGGAAGTTCAGTGCCAACTAAGTGGAAGAGGTCGAATGGACACTCAGAGTAAGGAACAATAACATTTCTTGCAGATTAAACGTGAGCTTTAATGCTAGCCAGGCCAGACCCTTTACCGAACGCTCGTTTGCGTTTGGTAAAGGAGAACTCTGGCTAAAGGGCTACGGTTGTAAAAGGCGGTATTGTTCGTGACGATGCCAAACCACTTAACCTTTGTTAGGTAAAGTGTCTTTCAACTTACCTATTTTACTGAAAAGGTTGTTGGAATGAAATACACTCAATTTATTTATTTATTATTATTATTATTATTATCATTTATTATTATCTCGCCTCTCTCCAAAGGTCACAGATTATTATTATTATTATTATTATTATTATATTAGCTGTTATTATTAGCTACAACTACTATTATTTTATTTATTTATTCATTTATTATTATTTTTTTTAATTAGTTTATATTAATTTATATTTACTATTTTATCTAATTAATGAATAAATATGATGAATAAGTTACTACTATTATTATATTTTATGATTAGTTTATTTGTATAATTTATTTAGCTATTTGCTAAAATATAAATTAAGAAATAAAGAATGAATAAAATGAAATAAAAATAATTTTATGAAAGATAAATAACTAATTAGTAATTGAATAAATTGAGACCGTGGGTGCTGTGAGTCAAACGTCTATGGCTTGTTGAAGGATGTGGGACATCGGCATAGTGGTGCAGACAGGAGACCCATGGGCTAGAGACTATCCTTTCCAGCATCTCTAAGTGGCTGTGCAGCGAGGAAACTGTGCCTCTATCATGGGAACGATCACCACCTAATCCTTAGTATTTATTTATTGAATAAAATAAATAAAAATAAGTTAAAATACATGAGCATAGAAATCAAATGAATAAAAATAAATAAAAATATTTAAATGAATAAATAAAACAATTAAATGAATAAATAAATAAAATAAAATAAATACATAAATACAAGCATAGACAAATAAATAAATAAATAAATAAATATTTAAATGAATACATAAATAAGAGGAACGAGTGAACGAATGAAGAATAAAGATAGACCCACTAAAATTTGATGCTTTGTGTGTCAAATATTTAAGGCATAGTGTTATACTACTGATATATGCACATTTTTGTGTGGTGTATACCACTAGAATAAATGTACTGTTAAAACAGGAGGATTACTGATGAGTAATACACGAGTGTGTATACGTGTATACTAGAAGTATCAACACTCAAGTATAACAATGCTATAACTTTGTAATACACATGATGTATTTGCATGCTATAATTCAAGTGTACACACCTGATTATAACAATGCTATAACTTTGTAATACGCATGATGTATTTGCGTGCTATAATTCAAGTATACACACCTGATTATAACAATGCTATAACTTTGTAATACACATGATGTATTTGCGTGCTATAATTCAAGTATACACACCTGATTATAACAATGCTATAACTTTGTAATACACATGATGTATTTGCGTGCTATAAGTCAAGTATACACACCTGATTATAACAATGCTATAACTTTGTAATACACATGATGTATTTGCGTGCTATAACTCAAGTATACACACCTGATTATAACAATGCTATAACTTTGTAATACACATGATGTATTTCCGTGCTATAAGTCAAGTATACACGCTTGAATATAACAATGATATTTCAGTGATATACACATGTGGTAAGTATGAGTATACTACATGAATACATATTGTTAGTATAATAAAAGGATTACTTTAGAATACATATCATTTACATATGTGTATACCACTGAAATACACATGTGAGTATAACTCAATTATTCTAGTGCTATACACTTCCCAATACACATCAGTATTCTCTACTTTTTGCATGGTGGTGGGCGTCGACGTTTTCGCGTGTTTGAGCTACTACTGTCATGTGACCTTAATTGGTCTCCGGTTTCGTCAAGTGCATTCCTCTTTTGCCACATTTGTGGTCGCGCCAACTCAACGTGGACACACTGTATAGAGTTGGTTATGAATGTTTAAAACTATCTGTCTCTTACTGAATTAGTCAATATGAAGGATTCTATATAGCTAGCTAATCTTTCAGTGAAAAGATTGATGTTCAATGAATGAAGAAAAAAAATGCTCTGCTGCAGCTGAAAACAGTTCAATTCTGAGAAACCTTACCAGACATTTGGGGGAAATGTGGGAAATGTGGATAGAATTTTAATATGCTCAGCAGTGGATCCACACTCTCTTCCCTTCACATTCATAGGTCAGTGCTGGTAATAATATACATTTTTTGGCAATTCTATAATACAGTATGATCGTTAGTTGCTCAAGAAGAGAATCCATTTAACCACACTTCTACACATGTTTATGTCCTTTGTTGAAATGTAGAATCTTCTATGGTCCCATGGACAGTCCAAGCAAGAAGGTGTCTTGTGTGATGATGATGTTCATGTTGCTGCAGGTACTGAGCGAGTTCTTCAATTATGTCGAAAGTTCTTCATTTGTTCCCAAGCCACACCTCCCTCACATGATTAATAGAAGTGTGCAGGTGGTTCTTTCCAAAGTCAATAAAGGGCATGGTCACAGGGGAAAAGCAGGAGGTGCAAACTGCAATACTAAAGACTTCTAGCTCTAATCATTCATTACAGCATTGTCCAGTTAATTATCAAAACTTGTGTTCAATTTGTATTAATGTACTGTACACTTCCTTGAGTATAAAATAAGCTATTATTGAAGAAATTTGAATTCCTTTGATCCTGTAGATCTGGTCAGTTAACTATATTTTAATAATAATTGTAATATTTTGCTGAATATAGCTCTGTCTACTCATACATCACTTTTTGTTATTAATTGTTGCTTTTTTGTTTGGTTTTAGTTTTGTTTGTTGTTTTTATTGTTGCTGTTTTGTTTTGTTGGTATTTTTGCTGTTGTTTTAATCTAACAAGTATTAATCACGTGCAGTACTGAATGTGAGGGTCCCATATGTGAAGTTGTCTGGTATGTGAACGAATGATATTTTACGGTCAGCCGCTATCTAGCTTAACTTCACGTTTGTTTAGGGTGTGGTTTAATTTCTGTGTTGTCTGCAATATGCAAACTGTAGATATACGTTACTTAATTATTTAATGTGGAAATTCTATTGTAACTTCAAAAATAAATAAATAAAATATTGCAATGAAACATTCACAGCAAAGAAAATATTCAAAGTGAACATATTAAAAGTATCAGCTTATGAGAGTAATAAGTGTTTCAAATGAATGTCCTCACTGTAGTATTGCATTCTTCCACATGATTAAATCCACCATTCTATTACACAAATAATATACCATAGCAATAATACTACAATACTAAAAATAGACTTACTAGAGCAGTTGCTGTATTTTATCTGCAACATGTTTACATTCTCTTGTTTGGAAGAGTACATTAACAAACTCTTTGAGAGCTGAGGGTCTGGATGATAAGACTGTACGAACGTTGCCTAAAAGAATTCTTGCTTTGTGTTGGTCAATCAAGTCCCCGCGTTGGACAAGTTGGTCATAAGCATCTTCAGTTACGAGTTCAATACCGTAGCAGTGATCAGCTACTGTCATGACACAAAGCGTCACTGAGAGGACCAGGTCAGGATACACACTCAGAAATACACTCAAGTTATTGCCACCTAATAAATAATACAACACATGCAATTATACTAAGTTACTAACAATAACTTCACTTACTGTCAGAAATCAGATCTTTCTTCTCTACCACAGGATCTTTCTTCACATATTTCTAATACCAAATAAATCCGAGTAGTCATTTAAAGTTAGAATACACAGTCTATTTCTACATACCTGTCCATACCAAATAAGGTGTCTATTGGTAAGTACAACTGCTTGTGGATTGTCTGGATTGAAAAGACATGTCATAACCTCTGGAATTTGATCTGCCTTATCAACCACTCCAATGTGATTTTCTCCTTCATGTGAACGACAGTCGAAGGCAAACTGGTAGTCCATGTCAATGTTGTAGTTCATTCTGGAACTAGCCTTCTTTAGAGTGGCCTCTATTTCATGCTTTAGAGCAGCACATTCATGATGAATGGAGTCTTGGAATGTAGGATCACACGAAACTACGACTTCAAAATATTTACATCGAGATATAAATGTTACACGAACTTTTTTTGTTCCATACAAAAACTGCACCATGTTTTTCTTGACACCTTCTCTAATGAAAAAGAAGGACTTGTTAGATATGAAACAAGCCATTGAAGCAGGAAAGAGTCCCATAGGAGTAAACCCACAACTGAAGTATATCAAGAGAGGTTCCATAAAACATGATCTATAGGATTCTTTGTGGAATAAGTCTAGTTCCTTTGCACTAGTGTTTGCTAACACGCAAGGCATTATGTATTCTTTCTCTTCTTCCAAGATTGGATCAGTATCAGAAGATCCGACTGGCATAACCGCAGCTACGATATGAAGATGATCAAGCAAAGCTACAAGTTGGTGTGGTGGAATCAAATCTCCTAAAATGTCAGCTGTAGCTGCTTTCAACTCTTTCATGGTGAACCGACCTGTATTCCTGAATCTCTCAGCTGTAGCCTGACATGTACTATCAAAGCTCATGGCTTTAAGAATGACACCAGTGATACTGTCATACACTACCTGAATGTCTATGATCACCAGGTCTTCCAAACCAGGCACCCTGGGGAAGTACATCAGAACACCGGCATGGTGGTGAAGAAACCACAGAGCTGTTTTGGTTTCATAAGGTGTCATATTGAAGGCATGGGACAAGGCCAAGCAAGTCACCAGGCTAGCTGTCCTCACCTCTCTCATGCGAAGACACAAGCTAAACAGAAGCCAAACAGCTGGAATTTTTAACCTTTTAAAATGTTTCTCCATGGCCTTTCCTAGTAACTGATGCAAATGATCGATTTCTTCTACTCCACCTCCCATGTTGTCTAAAGAAACAACAAGCTTGTCTTCTGAGCAAAACTGAACTATATCATCGTTTTTAAAGTGAGTGTCTTTAATCACTATTTGAAGCTGTGAGTCGACTGTAGTGATGTCTTCCTCAGAAACCTTATCTTTGTGAGTACCCACCATATACACGACTGACTTAGAAGACTCCACTATCTCACCAATGGCTGAGTCGTCTGTTCTAAGTATCTCACCGATGATTGGTGGGTTGTCTGATTCTGGTAGAGGTTGAAGATGGGTGGAGGAACTGAAGCAAGATATACTGGCAAGAGTACGCAAAAACATTTCTTGCAGAGTGAACTCCGATTTCTCTGGTGCAGTTGTCTCTCCTGTAGCTCTTTGATAATAAACTTGATACTCCTCATTTAACTTGAACTTGTAGCTAAAGAGCAGTAAGTAGAGGCCAGGTCCTATGGTGAGTGCTGGCAGTATGTCCATCAGCTCAGGCTGACCTCCAGTGTCCTCCATTCTCAAGAAAGCTTTGAAAGAATGATCTACTATTTCTGCAAACTGAGGCTGTTTGGACACTTTCTCAAGAATTGCAGCTATTTCAGAATAATCATGTGATGCATGTGATGTTACAACTTCATCAGCTACTGGGACTTGCTTTGGTGGGACAGGAGAAGATTCCAATTGTGTGGATTTCCTACCTTTGGTAAAAGATTTCAATCGCACCACCATCTTCTGCAGTAATGTAGGTTGTAGTGGTTTTTCCACAGGTCGAGACTGCTCTGTACTGCTAACCTGACTGACCTCTGCCGTGGTTGCACTACCTCTAAGGGATTCAGCTGTTGCCTCAGAAGTGGATTCAGTCTCCAGACTATTCTTAAGACTGTGAAAGAGTATAGATGCTTCCTCAATCAGATCCTGAACAATAGTCCAGTTTGCCTTTCTTTCTGCTGTAGTTGGATCAGACGTGCTTTGGACTAACATATTGGAACAACACTCCACTATGCCTGTGCTGCCATGAATCTGCTCATCTTCTTCTGCAGACAGAAGGTCTATGATCTTTTTCATAAGGCGACTGCAGGTTGTGCTCTTGCCTTGTCGTGGAGGACCAAGAATCATAAACTTTATAGACAGAAGGTCCAGCACATCCTTCGAAACAATGAAGTGTTTGTATGCTTGTTCAAACTTGAAAACTTCTAAACACAAATGTTAATACATATTATTATACGATATGCAAATGATATTATTATACTACATACTGAACAGAAACAGCTGTGCCTGTCTGGGTTTTGCTATCATTAGAAAGTTAACATTAAAGTGATAAAAATGTTTCCTAGTATCTTACAAACAGAAATTTTCTAAATCTCAACACAAAAAGTTTCCTGATCTACTCAAGCAAAGTTTATAGTAAAACAATAGCTACTGTCACATTCCCATTTTAAACCATGTCCTCATCTCCAACTCCATGTCTCAGTTTCTAATTACTTACTCTAGTTTTTAACAGCCCATATATCCATGTTTCAGTCTGTCTTAATCACTTAATCTATGGCCGAGAGTCTTTCTATTAGAACGTAGCTAGTCACATGCAGCAATCTGATTGGTCCATTACTACTTGAATTTATTCAAGTAGATTCATGCTTTGCAGCACTTAGAAATAAAGTAAATATGACACTTGTTGCTATGCTCTAAGCTTTACCGTCACAGACATTTTTGTTCGTTACATAGTAAATATAACGCTTGCTGCCATGTGTTGCTACATTTTACAAAAGTTTGATTTGAATTGGCAACGTTAAAAAATTTTGGCCTCACGTAACGTCCTCACTATGCCTGCAACACCACAGCTTGAGCCCTCATATTCCTGAAAGTAGCAGATGCACGATATCTTAATCTACCATTATGTTTTTAACTTCATGTACAAAAAATATAACTCATGTCACTGCCTCTAATCTAGACAGGACATCGGATGGGAACTGGTTGTCTGGCGAATAGGAAATCACTACATAATAATAACAACATTTTACTTAAAAAATAAACTAGATAGTGAGAGAGCACCTAAATATTTCAGCATAAATGAAGGGAATTCATATCATTATAAGAGCATGTGAAAGTTCTCTCTGTAGTCTATAACAGTGGACATGCTGAAGAAAAAAGTATCACTATTTGACAACACTAACCTGATGAAGTGATTTTATACACTCCCTCGGAATCAGCAATCACTAACTGTCCAGAAGACAATACTGCAGCTGATGTATGCACAGTAATGTGATATGGTACATCTCCCTCCGTAATTGTCTCAATCCAAGACCGTGCTGCGCTCAAATAACTTCTTATAGAAGATCGCATATCTATACTAATAAGATTTGATAAAAAGGAGGTAATAGCAAATGTTTTAATGGGCGTGGTTATCTCTCTCCATAATGTTCCTGTAGTTGTCCTGTTATCACTAGCAGATGCTGTGAGAGAATCTAAACTGCATATAAACAGAATCTTCGCCATGTCATATCCTCCAGTGAAGTAGAAGTTGCCTTCATGGAATGCTGATCGCATGTTCGAGCATGGAGTAGGTAGTGAGTCTGCAGTCATCCAGTGGTCACCAAGTAACACCTCCACAACATCCAAGTCCTCATCATTAACAACACACCCACCAGCCACTACCAAGACTTCTGGTGATCCTCCACTAACTGATGATGTCCACATGCGACAAGTAGGCATGGCAGGCAGCGATGTCTTCCAGTCTAGACCAGTAGTACTTGTCCATAGTTTGTTGGTACGCATACTACCTATTAGTCCACCAACCAATACAAACTTAGACTGGTAGGTAGTTAGGGAGGAGTAGTTACTTGGTGCAGCAGTCGTAGTCCATGAGTGAAGGTCATCAGTAGAGGTAATATGAAGTTTGTTACCACCGTCAAGTATAACTATTGTATCACGTAGTACTGCACAACGTTTAGGCCTGACATGCTCATTCCAGGTATGGAAGTGTTCCCTGTGAAGTGAGGCTAGAGGGTGACTAAGATCAACCTAAATACATTTAAAACAATATAATTGATGACAAACACCAAATCACACAACACATTAATAGTTTCTTTGTATGATAAAATAACCAAAAATCTTTATTTATACCAGATAAAAAAGCAGCCATGCAACTAACTAGTGGTGTGCTTGAGCACAAATGGCGAGCGAGCCTTAAACTACACTATTGTTAAACGATTGATTTTAACAGCTAACATTCAAACTACTAAAATAAAGTCGAGTTGTTAAATTACGCATATGCGGTCAAGGGGATTCAATGCCATAGTAACCGCTCCCCTCAACTGTTTGAATTGAAAAAGAAGCAACAAAATCAAGTCACGTTATTTAAATTTTTCTTTGTGATATTCTTAATAGTAGTTGTAACGCACAATACTTTCACACAACTGAACATAGCAAGACTTACCTTCGTGGTTCATCTAGTGGACAATGAATTTTCAAGTAAATACTGTTGAGTAGGGCTTATAACTGTGACAAACAGTGTATTAACTTACCATCGCCACTAACTAGAATAGAAATGGAGCTCCTATAAGTTTTTGAGTTTTAACTGCACCCGCAAAACAATTCAAAGCGGTAAACAATTCAATTTCAAAGGTGATACGGGTAATGATCGCTAAACCGGAGGATTCTGTTTAGTGAAGTTTGGGATTGGGTCGAACACAGAGCGAACACAAAAATACGCAAGGGTTAAAGTACAAAATGACATACGTACGTCCAAACAACATATATAAACAAACATCCCCAATTTTCAATTGTGTTACCCCTGTAAATGTCTTGCTCGCTCCACTCGCTCGCATAGTATATATAGTGCAACAAGTTATACACACTTCATATCAACTAACATAGGTGTATGTAATTAATTAGAAGAACAACAAATATACTGTTTCAACAATGTAAAAAAACACATACACATCCAATTCTTTACCAAGATTGTCTAAACTAGCACTCACATAGATACTCTTATGGCATTCAAATACAAAAATATACATACAATGTTAAATATAATATAGATACAATAATACTAACAGAAGACACACATGATATACAAACACATTTAAAATGTGCACATGCTACAATTATGTACAATAGAATCTCGTCTGACAAGATCACAACCCAATGAATGCAAGGATTGTGGGTACACCATGCTTACTCATTGCTAAGCCTCAAAGGACCAATTTTTTATAACTGGGTGGGAAAAAACCTAACATAGATGGTGGCTTCCTGAGAGAAACCTCAAGTCACAGTTGCTCCCATGCCTGCAATGTGGGTTGGCACAATGTCACTAGCAAAACGTTTCATATAGAGCAAAATGCCACCACAAGAAGAGCAAACTATGGAGAAACTCCCACATTGCTAGGACTAGAGGACTGCTGACAACTATTGAAAAGTTCATTTCAATGTACACGGACGTAAATTACAATTATATGAGTGTGTGGTTGATATGGGGAAAACAAAGCATAATGACTACTGTCACATGTCCAGTGGTCACTCTGTATCAGCTGTATAAATCAATAATCCTTTTGGTCTGGGGATGCCCAAACATGGCCAGTGGTCGTAGGAGCAAAAGTAAAAGAAGGGGGAGGTGGGGGGAATTGGTAAAATATGGCTGTTTTTGATTTTTACTATATTACCATATAAATCTTTTATGCCATGCTTTCCAACATAGCATTCCAATGCCTCCAGCATATTAGTTGTTGAGAATTGGAGCTAGCTTGTAAGTTAGATTTCTTGAAAGACCGTTGTTACCAATGCTTTGTATTATTACAACAGTTTCCAGCTTACATTTTTGCTATTACAGATTTAATAGCAACCGGCTGAAGGCCTAGACAAAGGGAACCTGATCAGCGATGTGCATAGAGGTCCTGCCTCACAAGGATGAGAAATAGCTGGAAACTAAACAGAACTAGTATATTAGTGTGTTTATATCTTTCAATTCACTATGTGTATGTTGTTATTGTGTATTCATTGTGTTCATGTCCATTCATCAATTTCTTTATAGACAGAAAAGTGTCAATTTTGTTTTTACATTCATTACCATTTGTATGTGTGTTTGAGGGCCCCCTCCAATAAATAAAATAACTACTATAGCGTAAGTGGCCAATTATCGATCAAGGCAATTGAGCGGGCGTAACTCCGTTCACCTGATGATCTAGAATTAGTACTAGTGAAGGACCACCCGTAGTTATAGTGCCACGGGAACACTAAATAGTTATTAGCCTAGCTAACTAACAAATAGAATTGTCTAGGTAGCTATCTAAAACAGTTCTGTACTGTTCGATACTATTGACAACTAACTTTTAAATGTGCGTGAATGAATGTTTATAACAAAGGACGGGTAACTGAAGTAACTGGGTTGACGCATGAACAAAAAGTACGTGAATGTGTGCATGCGTGAATGAGTTGAAAAGTTCGGTAAATAAATGTTTAGAGTTGAAGGTGAATACTTCTCATTCAGGGCTGGGCCTGGGCATCAATATAATTCGATTGGGCGATAACACCGCGCAAGTAGACGCTGTTTGGTATAGCTCCCGGGCCTCCACCGAAAAAAATCAAGGAGATCTTTGTTACTCATTTCCTGAGTAGGACCTGGAGCAGCAGTAAAGCTAGTACCTGGAGTAGCACTAAAGCTAATACCTGGAGTAGCAGTAAAGCTAGTACGTCCTGGAGTAGCAGTAAAGCTAGTACCTGAAGTAGCAGTAAAGCTAATACCTGGAGTAGCAGTAAAGCTAGTACCTGGAGTTGCAGTAAAGCTAGTACCTGCATGGAGTAACAGTAAAGCTAATACCTGGAGTAGCAGTAAAGCTAATACCTGGAGTAGCAGTAAAGCTAATACCTGGAGTAGCAGTAAAGCTAGTACCTGGAGTAGCAGTAAAGCTAATACCTGGAGTAGCAGTAAAGCTAATATCTGGAGTAGCAGTAAAGCTAATACCTGGAGTATCAGTAAATCTAATACCTGGAGTAGCAGTAAAGCTAGTACCTGGAGTAGCAGTAAAGCTAGTATCTGGAGTAGCAGTAAAGCTAGTACCTGGAGTAGCAGTAAAGCTAGTACCTGGAGTAGCAGTAAAGCTAGTACCTGGAGTAGCAGTAAAGCTAAAACCTGGAGTAGCAGTAAAGCTAATATCTGGAGTAGCAGTGAAGCTAGTACCTGGAGTAGCAGTAAAGCTAGTACCTGGAGTAGCAGAAGCGCTTTGTGAAGCAGTGGCAGAAGCAGAACTTGAATGACAATCTTCGCTATCATATAAATGTTCATTTTCTACTAAAATTTCATTTTCTACTTCCATCTCATCAACACTGTCAATTTCACTAATATACTCTTCCATTTCACATTCATTTTCACTATTATTAATATTGTTTTCTATATCAGAATATTCATATCTCTCTGCATACTCTTCCTCATCAACATACCCCTCAAAATTATCCCCAGAATCAGTATCAAGCATAGATTAAACGTCTTTAGTTGTGTAAATACATTGGACCATCGCTGATAAAAACCGGTAGCAAGAAGTGGTAATTACCGCTGAATAAATTCCGGTGGCTGTTACCTCCTAATTGACACTGCGTCGCTGGCAACACGCGTCTGCGGTAAGGGCGTCCTTGAGCATAAATAAACGCACTCTGCGGTCTACGCGTAGTTCAATTGTGGCATATATATATGCTCGCCGCGGTGACAGAGTTAAACCCTGTATTGCACAAAAGAAAGCAGAAACTGCTAGTGGGTATACAAATCCTGACTCAATGGAAGGTATTAGTTCTCCCACAACAAGTCTATAATGATTTCTGAGAGTAGCTATCTTTAGATCTACCCTCATAGGACACTCCTCAAAAGTTGGCTTAGTAATTACAAGTCACAGCTACAATAATAAAACACTGAAATATTCCAATCTCTTCACAAAATACAATAACTGCAAGTGAAAAATGTGAATTCTCTCACAAATGAATATATACACACATATCTTGTGTGGTACACACCACACTCCCACCTTGTGCAACGTAAAAAATACTTATATTAAAGTTAGATAAGTTCTGCGGTCTACGGCATGATAGCACACTTTTACTATAAGTACCTTGATCATGTGATAAAATTTTTTGTTATTAAATGTATTCTCCCTATTTCACAGGCTGTTTTGTTTTTGTTATTTTTATTGTTGTTGTAGTGTCATTGCTTTTTGGCAGTCGCTGGGGCCTGAACTCAGAACAAGCACCAGCAATCTAGTCACTGAGCACAACAACCACTGGGCAACCACATTTTCTACTTGTATATACTAATTAGCTGTGTACTGCTACGCTACTGTCTTACTCCAAACAGACCAACGGAAAAATTATTTTTATCTGTGGATATATTTTTTTTACTCTGCTAGTTTATCATTTCACAATTTCTTGCTCAGTCTTCAGACTTTCATAGCATAGCAGTAGTTACAATACAAATACAGAATTAGAAAATTTGGTTTCTCGTTAGTAGTTGTAACTCAGTAGTTAGAGTATGTGTGCAGGTCCAAGTAAGCAAATTTGTACAGTCTGGCCAGGAAGTGGTGTGGTTTAATTAAATGATGTTTAATATTGTTAGAAATGGAATGTTATCATAATTACAGACTACTCCCAACAGACAAACGGAAATTATTTTTTTCTTTACTAAATTCATTTATCTGCGAATTTTTTTACTCCACTTAAGTCGTAAGTCTTGTGTTCAATTCCCCATGACGGACAAACACTTTAAATTCTATATGGTAAAAAGCCCGGAAAAGAAAGATAAAAGCCACTGGTAGTCAGATTAATACTAAGGAAGCTGGGGTAAGTAGTATATAACTCAACATTCCTTGGCTAAAATTACTAAATAACCTTTTGTAGCTGAGAGCTTGTTCAAGAATTGCTGGTAATTTAGGTAGTCAGAATGGCTTAAGTTTGATACTATAGAAGTTACCATTACTCACGTAAGAGAGTAATTTTGTATTTGTTTGCTAAAATTAATAGTCAAATGCTATTATACTGTTTAGCACTATGTTAAACTATAAATTATGTAGTAACAATACTGTAGTTTTGTTACCTAACTAGGCTCGCTCGATATATTGTTGTGCTCAAACGCTAGTCTCGCGAGCCAGACACTTTACCGACCGAGCGGTGAAGGTAAGGGTCTGGTCACCATCCATACAACATTTCGTTGTACTGGAATGTAATAAATATATTAACTTTGGCTTTTGCAGAAGTTTGTTGTAAGATGGATAAACCAGCAATGCGGTCACCATAAAGTAGAGACAGCAAGAAAAGAGCATGCTAACCCTAAGAAAACCCTGAAGGCTATAATATAGAGTAAAGAAGCCTCTCTAAGACTGTTAGAAGTGAGACAAATAATCCTTTTCCTTTATGAAATTCTTCTTTGATCAATTTATTTGTAGCTTAGCTAGCCCAGCTGCAGCATTTTGTATTCATTTCATTTCATCACCACCATTATGTCCCAAAACTTAATTTCACTGATCAGCAGTTCACCTTATGTCTCTAAACTTTCACTGATAGAGGTGGGGAGCTTGGCACCACACTAAGGAAGAGCTGATACTACTCTAATTTCTACAAACTGGTGCCTTTACACCTTCAGAGCTTCAACCCACAATTCAATCTACATACCTGTGGGTGCTCGTTAAACTGTTCTCAACCTGATGTAAACAAAGCGCACCCATATGCTATACACGCTAAAGTTTTGTGACCAGAACGTTTCACCGTACTCAAGCACACCACTAGCTAGTTACATAAATAAATCGCACTCTAATCAATAAACTAGATATGTGCTCACCTCGGGAGGATCTCGTGGCTCCATAACTTGCGCATAATAGACAAAATACCAACGTCAAACTTCGGGTCGTTCCTTCGAAGCTAATGGTTGTGGGAGTCTGTAAAGCAAAGTATCCTAACCTGACCGACCACACCCAAACTATTTCTATTGCGCATGCGTGAAATGAATGTTGGGGGGGCCTAGCACCTGTCACATTGCCATGGCAATGGAATTTGATACCAATTGTATACAGGAAAAAAAAAGAACTCTCCAGCCTGTCTTTGCTCTCTCACTCGCTGCTGGTTGTCTTGCTGGCTCAAGCCTGTGTTCCCTCACACACTCACACACGTGTTCCCTGACTATCTGTCACCACGCATGTCCCTTTCCCACCAATCTTTGTGCTGCTTCCTTAACCCCCCTTTTCCTAATCTCCTGGTATGGTCCTCATTGGTCTAACTCCGTTAAACCTGATTTAACAGTAAGTTAGACCTAGTTAATTAGCTACGAGGACCGCATTAGTAGGGGGTGCGGCAGGGGTGGGTCAGAGACCCAGCCCGGAAGTTAGGTTGTCAGAAAGGTAGCTATAGAATGCTCACGTGGGGAAAGGGAACCACACACATGGACCAGTGACCAGAGTCGATCAGTGGCCAGACCAAGTGGAAAGACAACTCAGCCAAGAAGAACCGCTACTCCCACCCACCCACACCTGTAACTCTCCACTGGGGAGCCAAGTGTGATCCAATTATCCCCTTTTAGCACCACTTAGCACTAATTAGCAAGTGGTGAGGAGATCCCCCAAGCCTACACCTCCGCCACCACGGCAAGGGAGCCGTGCACAGCAAGACCTGCCACTACCCAGGAGGCCCTAATCAATAGGTAAGTGGGACTGATGGTGCAAAGAGGACCGAAGTAATTAACCTGTTACAGGTTGGATCTTGTTAGGTACAGGTGGAATGCCGCCTTTTCGCGCGCACTTAGTATGGCTTAACTGACCCGGTAAAGGGTCGCACTAACCACGTCGTGGTCGTCGTGTGCGAAGCCATGGAATTGAATTGCCCGCAGGGTAAGTTATTATAACCAACTTGCTCTTACAAAAAACCTAGCTGAGTGGGCGAGGTGTGTTATGTTTTAACCACAATAAAAACAACAAGAAAACAAACAATAAACCTGTTACCCTGCTGATGGTAGTGTGTTTGTTGTTGGGGAGGGGGAAATAGCTGGTACTAACAAAAAAAAAATTATCACCGTAAATGTAATGTTAATTAACTATATAAATCTGAACAGACTTACAAAGTGTCAAGTATTATTATTGCTATTATTAAGTTCCAAGTTCCACATGATTAAGTTACAAATGATTAAGTTCCATATTATAGCAATGCTTGAACTACTACTGTGGAGTCTCACTAATTTGATGGTTTGGGTACAGCGCCCCATTTAGATTAACGAAAAATTTGATTAGCATACACATTTTGTGCGTGTTTCTAAATAGTAAACACCAAAATATAAATGAATATCATTAATTTTGGTCTTCTTTTGCATTCATTTGCATTTTTTTCATTAAACAAAGTCGCCAGAGAACACATGCAATTGTAACTGGCAAGTCTGTTGCACTGTTTCATATGCTATTCTCCCCTTCCCCTCCCCATCCCCTCCACACTCACCCACCCAAGTTTGATGCCTAGCTAAAAGTATAAACAACCAAAACCAACCACATGCTACATGAAATATGTATTAAACATAATTGATGTTGTAGATTGTCACATTAAATTACTCGGGAGATGTGCTTCATGTTTCAAGTTTAAAAAAAGTACAAAGTACTGCAGGATTATCCGAAGTCACCGTGAAGTACAGGCCGCGCCATGCTCTTCCTTGAAAAGGGATTGTCTATCAGTCATTGTCGCCTCAAACTTGGCCACTGCAGTCCTGGTGTGCACTAGATGACGAGGAACCTACATAATAATGAAGTAGTACCACAGTGTTACTCTGATTTAAACTCTATCATATTCACCACCAACACCACAAACACAAAATCTGACCCTACAGGCCTTATTTCCCAACTTGATTCTCAGTGCCCACAAAATTATGGAGAAGGGTTTTTTCTAAACTATACCATCAATAAGTGGGAAAATTGGAGGAAAAGTTTTGAACACCAAACAGGAACCGTCCTTAAATTGTGTACTGGCAGTGATGTCTACAAAGATGCTAACTTTGGGGTTGTACAAAAGGAGGGGCAAGTATTGCCGTATACGGTTAGCTGGAGACAACAGTATTCTTGTTTTCGAAGAGGACTACCTCGATACAAAAGGAATGAAAACAAAAAACCACGAAACGCTCCAAAGTCAAGGTTATGTGGATGCCGAGCTATACTTACTGCTAAGCTGATAAAGACAGAATATGAAGAAATACTTCATGTGACCTTTCCCCTTCCATCTTCACACTCTGGACATTCCCTGAAGTCTCTCTCTGATATGCACTCATATCAACCTCTTCCAGAAGTGATGGAACGAGTAGAATCCTTTGTTAGCAATAGCTACTTAAGCCAGATCAGTCTCAAGTTAGCACTACAGGAATGGGTAACCAAAGAATTAATCCCTCTCCACATACAAAAAGGAAAACTTGATAGCATTCTAAGCGAATTCGACAGACACTACCATCCAACTACACAAGATCTGAGAAACATCACCAGGAATGCAATCAACAAACTAAGGAGGCACACATTTGACCAGGATGCACTTGGAATTTTGCTTGAAGATGAGACCAAGCAACATACTGAATTTCAGTACTTCCTTCGGAAATATAAAACGTAAGATAATTAAATGAGTGGGTGAGCGAGATATTACTAGGCATGGTTGATAAGGAAAATTGAGTAATTGGCGAGCAAATGAAGTAAGCGAGACACTATTAGGGGTGTTTAGTTGAAAATCGGGTATATGGTATTTAATTATGTTTAGTAAATGGACATTTTGTAGTACATAGTGTAGGCGACGACATTTTTACTCAAAATATAGTTTCTTTGGCTACCTTGAATTTGAATTGATACAATAGCAGTGAGGTACAAGTTTAGGAGACACTTCCGCCATATATCTCAAAATACCGAATTTTCCCTGGCAGGGATTTTTTAGGTCATTTCGCACCCCACCACTGAAAATTATTTTGGCTTAGTGTTTCATGCTGCATGCACAGTTGGGCGCCAAAACATCCACTAGTGAAACATAGGAAATTCTAATATGCTGCAGCTATGGGAAAATATCATTAAACATACACAAAGCATGAAATGAATTATTATTAATATATTTACAGAGTCACTCCAGATCTACTTTAGCCAGAAAGGGATGGTGAGAGTTATAAGTTCCTTTTGGTTTTCAAACAAAAGTTCAGAAGGAGCTTATGATTAAATATGGAAACAACATCACTCTTATGGATGGGATATACGCTTCAGCACCTGTCAATAGATGTAATTCACTTCCTAGGAGGTTGGTATGCACCACAAACTGAGCAATCTGATTGGACAGTTTGAATGTACCATGGTACCAGTGTGTGTTAATCCTGCCAGACAGTATAAATATAATTACACATTAAAAAATTGGTGGAAATAAAACACAAGAATGTCAATGAATATGTACAAAAATCATGTCCTTCAATGAATGGTCAATCCTTTCACCCTATACCAAAAAATGTTTTGTAATAATATTTCTTCTGCAAATGGCTGTGTTCTGTCTATAATGATACTAATTCCTATCCAGCATATTTTACTGTTTTTTTAATAAAACTTGAGATAATAATCCATCTCTACCTGCTCGCCCAGTCTCATGAACATGCTATTCAATTGAATTTTGCTCCATAATGAATAACTTCTGAAACTGTTGACAACAAATACATTCACATACATACATGTTCTTTTCCAATGAAAAGAGAAAATACAAAAAAAAATGAAAAAATATACCCAAAAAAAAAAAGTACAATCATTGAGAAATCCAAGTGTCTCCTAAAGAGTGGTCTTGTCAGAACAGAGACTGGTAAGGCCAAATCCACAAACTTCTTAATGCAGCGGCTTTCTATTTCATTATTATTATTATTTTTCTAAACATCATTCACTCATACTATCAAACATCTTATTAAAAATATACGTTCAACTCTTCAAAAAACTAAAAAAATAATAATAATAATGAAAACAGAAATAATAATGAAAGGCCAAACAAACAAGCAAAAGAGCTTTTCATCACTTCTGCAGAACTCACCCAAAGAAAATAGTCACCCAAAAAATAGTCACAAATAGTTTACACAAACAAATAAATAGGATTTTTAACCCTCAATGAAAATTGTCTTTTATTAACCGGTTTTGATACTATTTTAAACTCCACACTATGTGCAACAATTGTTACAAGAACCAGTAACAAACAAACAATGGTACGGTGGTCCCAAGCTTCAAACACCTGGTAATTGTAACAGCAAAGGTTGGTATATATAAAGGGTTCTGCTACGTAAGAATAACAATCACCATGACAACTTTCCATTATGCGGAAGTATACGGAATATTACCGGACTGCGCGGGGGATGCCATTAATGTTACTCATGTCCTTTCTATCACGTATCGTTTAGTAGGGACGTGACCCGTTTAGAACTAGGGACGTGACCTCTCGGTAAGAGTGCTGGGTCTTCTTCCTGGTCTGTGCTGTGGTCTTGAATAACGTTTGTGCGGTACCTGGCAGGCTGTGGTAGTTCTCTACTCTTGCGGTACTCCACGAACCTCACTGCTTTATAAAATAGTGTTTGCGGCTTTGACCTCTGCCTATTTAAACTGTTGTATAGTCGAGTAATATCTACTACAGGTTTGTCACTACTTGAAGGAGCACTGCTGTGAATCTCCGTTGATCACATAATCAAATATCTTCAAGTTGAATTACAAGTACCCTCAATTTCAAACACTAATGTATATAATTGTATTATATATATATATATATTTTTTTTTTTAAAGCAGCTATAGTTTACACTAAAATTGAGATTAGTATGTGAATAACAGTCACATATCAAATAGTGGAGTCACAACTAGTACGTTTAGAGCAGACGTTTACTATTCAATAACATGTGTGGTATTTAACATGTACATGTTGCTTGCGTGTTTGTTTGTGTGTTTGTAGAAATCTCCCACTAAAGATTGGTCTCGGAAGTACTATACATTCTCAGACAACCCTCCGCCCACACACTTGATTGCTAAATATATGGCCGTCAAATTTTAAAGGTACATGTGTAAACTGCTAATAGCTCACCGCTTAAGTCTCTCGTTTTAAATTATTGCACTATTACACTAACCTAGTTCTAATTTAATTGGGTGTGACCGTTAAATGTAACACTGGCTCAAGAAAGCTAGAAGTAATAATATGAGTTGCAGGATATGAAATTGCCGATATTTCGATGACCGATATTTGCTCGAATATATCTGCAGACACCGATACTGGTGTGATAGTTTGAGGAGAGGAATGCAAGTGTTGTTAACGAGAAGAGACAAACCACAACTATTTAAAGAAGGGAAACCCCCTTCCCCCAGTAGCTAGAAAGCCAGCTCTAGGAGTTGCAATGGCTCAGGTCTATAGAATATTGTAGAAAATCTACTAGTTTACATGATCTATGTACAGTGATAGGGTAGAGGCTAGGATACTGCCAATACCAACACAATTACACATTATGTAGGTGCTACTCTAGTGACAATTATAGTAATAAGTGTAGTTCAGATTCCTCTCTTGCTTTAGCCTATAATTCTGTTGTGATTGTGAATGATATTGGTTATAAATAGCTGGGCTAACTCACTTGCTGTACTGAAGCACACCTCTAAAGTGTATTATGTATTGTGTATGTGTGTGTGTGTGTGTGTGTTTGTTGTATATGAGAGCAAGTTTGTCATTTACACCTCACTTGTAGAGTAAATCATTCTTTTGAACATGGTTCCTGCCATAGCTACCAGTGGCATAGGAAGAGAGGAGGTCTGGGACAACGTTATCTATCCCTAGTGTTTGTTTGTTTTTTGAGTGGTGCCGCACCACTTGGTTTGCATGATGAACTACTTGGACTTGGATACTTGTATAAAGACATTATGCACCACTTGGTTTGGTTTGGTTGGTTGTTGTTGTAACTTTTTTCACCAAAACATTCAGCGCCACTATTTATCTGGGGCCTACAGCCCCCCCCCCCCACCCCAATAGTTTCGGGGCACAATCTAATTAGGTGATTCACACATGAACACTTTTGAACCACAAAATAAAAAACAGCTCTTGGAGCCCCCTATACCAATACATCTTACACACCGCTGGCTACCATTAGTGAGTGTAGTCTACTGCTGCGCTATCAATAATACTTCAATAGACTTAGTATAATATACTTTCATTGTACAGTTTGTGTTACTTGTGCTATGAATTCCATTCCACGTCCAGTACCTATATTCATTGCTACTACCACATATTTCTTTTCTAATAAATATTCGTGTGAATATTAGTATCGTCTGTAATATTGCAGGGTGTGTTGGATCTGTATGAGCTGGGTTTTGAGCAGGTGGGGCAGATCCACACTGGCAACGTCTTCCTGGACGAAGACATCTGTCGTCTCGGGGGATACGAGAACACGGTGTTCGGGTATAAGATGAGATTGACGACACTACTTCATGACTACAGAGAAGCCATGGACCTCATCATGTTCGGTAAGGAACGTGATAAGGAGTCACCATGTTTGGTAAAGGGTAGGGTTTTTCGATGAAATGTGTGACTGTTCATGTTTGGTAAAGGGTGGCAGTTTGAATGAATGGCTACATACTCTTCCTTGGTTTTAAGTGAAGAAGTATTGCTTAGTAAGAGAAATGGTAAAAGTTTAGGGAAGATACATTTAGAGGGTCAGACATACTACACATCTGTTGCAATGTGAGAAACAAAATGGAGTATATTTATTAACTTCAAATTTGTGTATCAGGAATGGTGAAGCTAATAATTCTTCCTGTCCTGTTGTAGGGCACGTTTTATTTGAGATGGCCTGTGGCTATGAGCTGACCACTATGGTGCCTGAGGAGGACTGGAGGAGAGTGAGAGACTCTGCTGTGCTGGATGTGCTACAGTTCATCTTCCTAACTGACAGGAAGGGAAGGTTCACTATTAAGACGGTAAGGTGTGACCTGGAATTTGGTGGGTAAGATGTGTTTTTTATAAAATTACTGGATGTGATTTTGCAATTTTTTTCTCTCCAATTTTTGTTTGTCGTTGTTGTTGTTTTATTTTTTACTCCCTTCAATCTGTTCAAGAGCCACTATTATTATGATGACATTGGGTTAACCCTTTCGTTCCGGATCCCGCTTTGAAGCGGGTGAAGACCGATTGACTTCTCCGAATTTTTTAAAATAGTTACTTTATAGCTAGAACCTTCAGATTGCATACACAGGTGCCCAATGCATTGGAGAAGCATCTAAAATAGCTTTCAGCCAGGACTGCTTCGACAGTACCTCACAGCAGTTGCGTTTATTTCTTCCTCGGCAAAAAAAACAAACATAGGTTCTCCGTCGAATTTAAAAAAAAGTTAACTTCTTCACAGCAGCTTCATTTATGGATCCAGTCATCTCCAGAGCTTTGTAGAAGCAGCAAAAAATTGCTTGAGCTCAGTAGCCTTCCATAACACATTGAAACAACCGCTTCTTTGCCGACCAAGACTTTGCGGTTTGACTTACTGTCTTCTCCATTTTTTATAAAATCGCCAGTTCAACTGGGGACCTCCCTATTACGTACAGTCTTAGGTAATGCTTATTACATCATAGGAAAAAAGTGAGCGTGTCGTGTGACCCCGGTAACTATGCAAAAAAAAAATTTTTCAAAGTCATTTTTTGGAAGATGGCGTCTAGAAATTACAATGCAGTGCAAGTTTTATACTTGCTTGATGCTGACTCTAGCGACTCAGGATCAAGCGGAGAGAAGGGAGACGACATCTAGGGCTATAGGAGGCCCTGTATCAGGGTTGGTGGACCAGACCCCGTCAACTCTGATACAAAATGGGAGTCAAGAAGATGATCGAGGTAAGCTTATCTTTCCCTTGTCTTTCTCTTGAAAATTAGCAAGCTTCTGTTGTGGAAAGGACTTATTTATAGCTATATTGAGATAGAGTAAGCTGTTTAGCTATAATATATATATATATTTCATTGAGTTTTGAGATTTGAAAGTGGCTTGTGGTTTTTTTAACAAATTCAAATTTTCAAAAAAAATTAAAAATTTTTTTACCACATATACTACTAGGACCAGATGTAAATGCAGTCACTGACCCCGATTACGCAGATGAGGCGACAGGAGCAGAGTCTTCCAGTCATGAAGGAGAGGATACCGGACCTGAGTCTTCCAATGATGAAACACGAATAGGCAGCAGGTTCCAGTGATGAAGAAGAGGAAGTGGCTCCTCCTGCTCCGAGTTCTGGACGTCCTCGCGGTCGGAGAAGGCGGGAATCGAAGAACAAGAGTCGGGTGGATGAGGTAGGGGGAGAGTGGAAGAAAGATGACAACACACCCATTGATATTCCATAATCTTTTGTGTGAAGGACCACAAACTTTGATATTTGTGGCCCCCCCCCCCCCTGAACATCCCAAAAGTTGTAATATGTATTGTTATTGTCGTTGTCGTTGTCTGTGTTTTTGTGGTGTTGTAGTGGAGCTTCACACTCGATGTATATGTGTGTGCGTGGAGTTGAAATGTTATTCTGGCGCTTCCAGATCTAACCGGGGAGGGAACGAACTCGGGGGGGTGGGGGGTGGAGGGGGGTCTTTTCCAATGGGGGGGGGGCTACTATGCCCATGTAAGTTGAATTTCATGTATGTGTGTGTGTGTACACCAGTCAATTTATATTATACATTTATTTTTATGATCTGTATTCACCTGTATCTTCTTTTTTCTAGTGTGTGTGTGTATGTGTGTGCGTGCATTTGTGGAATGAGAGAAAGCAACCGTGGACAAACAGTATGTGGCACTTCCGTATACAACCTGGGAGGGAACTCTGGATCTTTTTGGATCGTGACTACTATGCCTATGTAAGTTGAATTTCATGTGTGTGTGTGTGTACACCAGTCAATTTATGTATAATAAAATATACATTTATTTTTATGATCTTATTTCACCTGTAGCTTCTTTTTTCTTGTGTGTGTGTGTGTGTGTGTGTGTATGTGTGTGCGTGCATTTGTGGAAAGAGAGAGAGAGCAACCATGAACAAACAGTATGTGGCACTTCCGGATCCAACCTGAGAGAGAACGAACTCGGTGGTCTTTTTCGGTCTGTGACATCATCCATGCCTGGTAAGTTGAATTTCATTTTTTCAACTTACTGATATTTGGGTGTCCAGCTAGGGCTGGGGGGGGTTATGGTACAAGAATGTCGGTGAAAAGTAATGACGGGGGAGGGGGGGTTATGGTACAAGAATGTCAGTGAAAAGTAATGACGGGGGAGGGGGGGTTATGGTACAAGAATGTCAGTGAAAAGTAATGACGGGGGAGGGGGGGGCAATTCAGCGAGGCCAGCTGTTATGTTACAAATATCATTGTTGTCTTGTGTTTTTTTGGTATTGTATGGAGGTTCCGGATCCTATGGGAGGGATCGTTCAGTCTGTGCCACCAACTCCAGACACTACTCTGTATATAGACATTTGTTATTAGTGTACTTAGTGTTTTTAACTTTATTGTGTCATACATTACATATGTATGGAGTTTTCAAATTTTGATGAAGTGTTCAAGCACTTCATTGTTTCCAAGGATGTTCTGGAGCTTCTGTCTTTAAAGGTTATGATTCTTGGGCCATCACTACAAGGCAAGGGTATAACTCATTGCCGTGTAATGAAAGAAATCATAGATCTACTGTCAGCAGAAAAAGAAGAGCAGACATGGCTGCACAGGCACAATGGAGTGTTGTTCCTATGTACTAGTCCAAGGTCTATCTGATACAACCTAACAGACTGGATTATTGGAGGACTGACTGGACTATTGTGCAGACTCTTGATGAGGAAACATCAGTCTTAAAGATTGTATGAAGATTAAATTCACTGAGACTCCTGAAAGTAGTGAAACCATAGCGGAATTGGCCAGGCTAGCAAACATAGCAGTCTCACCCTGTGGAAGAGCCACCACATTCTTGAATTGCTCCATCTCTGTAATTTTCTGTAATCTTAACTTCTTAGGATATGGTCTACAATATAATCAGTTTTGTTGAGATTATGTACTGGATCGTGGATGACTTATTGTCCTTCAGTTGTGTAAATCCCGTACTTACATCCACGTCGTGGTGGAACGTATTCATACGCACACATGCTTTTAAAAAGTATAATATAGCTAAGTATTTCAAATGTAATTTTTGAATACTAGGTTTATGATCTCATGTGTATGTGCATGTATCACTCCCAACGATTTAATGCAGAGGTACCTGAACTTTGTTACATACTCCACTTCCCCACCATCTAGTTTCAGCGGTCTCAGATCTTCCTCCTCACTACTGCCAACAACAAGCAATTTGGTCTTGGCCATACTCATTGTGAGTCCCCACTCTCTCAAAATGCTGTTAAGTATTGATGCTGATTCCTCAACCTTTACCCGGGTGGTGCTGACAGCTGCCAAGTCGTCAGCAAACTGCAATTCTGTGACAGTCATCTTGCCATATCTCTCCAGAGCAGACCACAGAGCCTCACGAGGAACCGAATCGTACATTTTTCTCAAATCAATAAAAAGCATGAACATGTGGGTGTAATTAACTGTCTCGCCCCAAAAATCATATCTACACAACCTCTTCCTCTTCTAAAGCCACATGACATCCTCCGGACTTGCCACTCTTCAAGGTCAACAAAGCATTTAGAATCTCATCCTGTGAAGGAGGAAACCTAACTCATCTCTGACTGGAGTTGGAGGGACTGACCCAACAGATTGCTCCGAATAGTCACTGGTGATGTTTAGGACTTGCGAGAAATGCTCTTGCCAGCGATTTATCACTTTTTCGCCACTATTGCAAGGATCACCATTTGCATTTCTTATCACTCTTGTTGTCATTGGTCTTAATCCAGATTTACCTCTCTGCAGCTCCTTGAGGCTCTTCCACATACCACCATGTGAATTCCCCATCACAAAGCTAACTTCTACTTCCCTTGCTTTCTCTTGCATCCAATCATTCTTAGCTTTCCTCACTTCCTTATTCACTTGCCTTCTTTTCGCTACATACCTCTGCCTATCTTCATTGTTGCTGGATCTCAGCCATCTTCTAAATAACCAATTCCTCTCTTCAATGATAACCTTCAACGATGGACCTTTCTCCTTGAACCAATCAGGCTGTCGCCTGCTTTCCCATCCAAGTGTTCTCTCTGCCGCCTCAACCATACTCTCCTTCACCACCTCCCACATGCCAGCTCCATCACAGTCATCTACTAAACCTTCCTCCACCAGTTCCACAACCTTCTCCACAAATCCATCACACACTTTCTCATCTTTCAATGCACCTACATTAAACTTCTTCATGCTTACTTGATTCCTGGTTTTGCGAATAACCGACAGCTTGAGCTGGCCACGAAGCAATTTGTGGTCTATCCGGCAGTCTGCAGATCTCAACACTGATACATCACAACAGTAGCTTCTCTGGTCACGTCTCATCAGCACATAGTCTATACAGTGCCACTCCTTACTACCAGGATGCTGCTATGTGTACTGATGAATACGCCTCTTCTCAAACATTGTATTCATCACCACTACCATCCCATTCCAACACCATGACATCCACACACTTGCCAACAGTCACCTCGAGTACCACGACCCACCCTAGCATTAAAATCACCCACTACTAACAGGATATCTTCCACACTTATGCTATCAACAACACTTTGGAGCTCATGATAGAACTTATCCTTCATCTTTTGGCTTGTTGCTTGTGTGGGAGCATACACACTAACTACACTCAGGGCAACCTGTCTGCTTGTGGATGTTACTGGGAGTTCTAGCCTAGCGTACACAATGCGAAAACTGACTGGCTTCCATACTTCACCACTATCTTTCCAGATCTGTGCCATCACTGGATCCAACACAATCCCCACACCCTCATTCCTCTCTACTGCCTCATCACCTACAGGTACTGGACGTCCAGAATGAAGTATAACATCCACTTCATACTTCTCTTGTCCAAACCACTTTGTCTCACTGATCCCTATAATGCTCATGCTAAATTTCCTAAATACGTCTACCATAAATGAAGCCTTCTTATCTATTGTCACACTCCTACTAGTTCTTTTAGCTAATGCTGTTGCGATTGGTCCTTTCTCTTCAACTAATGTCCGCATATTCCAGCAACCAAAACTAATCCGTCTTGACTTTCTTGAGCCATTGTGGCTCCTATATAACACACTCATCTGTCAACTTCTACTGCTAACTTACTAACAGATATTAGTACTGAGGGCTAGCCACACCACTGAAGTACTTTAAGCACAGTCTTCACAAAGCAACTGCGACAGAGTCAGAACGAAAAACTGAGTGAACTTAGACAATGCCAACCAGTCATGTTAGCCAGCACAATGTACTGTTACCCCCGAGCACCGCAAGGAGGTACGACTTGGATTTTTGCTCGGGACACACACACACACACACACACACACACATACACTTTCTTTATTGTAATTTTAATACAAATTTTTTTGAATAAAAACAAAACAACAGCAACTAAAAGACCCAACAAACAAATAAATGAGTAAAGAATACGTTTAATATTAATGAATTATTCAAAAGGCACTACAGAGTGACATATATAACATAAAGCACAACACACATAACATTATCATTAAGAGGTGTCTGGTCGTTTCTTTCATGAGCAAAATGAATTGGCAAAGTACACTGCAATATGGAATATTTCAGACACATCATTCCATAATCACTCTCTCCACATGTATCCATACATTGACAATACTTCAATATTCATGTACTTCCATTGCTGAAAGTTGAGAGTGTCATGGTAAATGGAGGTATTTTTGTGAAGGCTAGTCTTGACTACATTAAAATCAATTTGAGTGCAAGTATGAACTATTACATTTGATTCCTGAATAGGTACTTCATCTTGAATATCTGAATGAGTAGCCATCACAGAGTCACTGGTACTTTCCTGTAGAGAATCATCCTTGCCTGTTTGCTTTGTATACCATCGCTTCCACCTCCCTATTGCTGTGGATGACCCCAAATTCTGTGTTGGGAGCCAGTCTGGACTTGTATCATCCAATAAATCTGCCTGCTGTCCAGAAACGAAGTGCCCCAGAAACGAAGTGCCCCAGAAACGGAACCTGTAACAGGAACTAAAACTTTACGTACGAACGTATATTTCACGCATGCGCAATAGTACAACAACAACAAAAAAAAAAAAAGTTTAGGTGTGGTCGGTCAGGATACTTTACTATACAGACTCCCAAGCCACTAGCTTCGAAGGAACGACACGAAGTTTGACGTTGGTATTTTGTCTATTATGCGCAAGTTATGGAGCCACGAGATCCTCCCGAGGTGAGCATTATGTCTAGTTTATTGATTAGATTGCGATTTATTTATCTAACTTGTGGTGTGCTTGAGTAGTCTCACGAGTCAGACCCTTTGCCTATAAAGTTCTGGTCACCACCCCTACAACGTTTCGTTCCATTCCCCAAGATTCATGGGGAACAAAACTTTAGCGTGTATAGCATATTGCGTGCGGTTTATTTACATCCGGTTGAGAACAATTTAACGAGCACCCACTGGTATGTAGATATTGAATTGTGGGTTGGAGCTCTGAAGGTGTAAAGGCACCAGTTTGTTGAAATTAGAGTATCAGATCTTCCTTAGTGTGGTGCCAAGCTCCCCACTTCTATCAGTGAGAGTTTAGAGACATAAGGTGATCTGCTGATCAGTGAAATTAAGTTTTGGGACATAATGGTGATGATGAAATGAAATGAATACAAAATGCAGCTGCTGGGCTAGCTCAGCTACAAATAAATTGATCAAAGAATAATTTCATAAAGGAAAAGGATTATTTGTCTCACTTCTAACAGTCTTACTTCTTTACTCTATATTATAGCCTTCAGGACTTTTCTTAGGGTTAGCATGCCTTTTTCTTGCTGCCTCAGTCTTCTGACTTTCATAGCATAGCAGTAGCTACAACAATACAAATACAGAATTAGAAAATTTGGTTTCTCGTTAGTAGCTGTAACTCAGTGGTTAGAGTATGTGTGCAGGTCCATAGTAAGCAAATTTGTACAGTCTGGCCAGGAAGTGGTGTGGTTTAATTAAATGGTTGTTATAGAAATGGAATGTTATCATATTACAGACTACTCCCCAACAGACCAACTGAAATTATTTTTTTCTTTACTAAATTCTTTTCTCCGCGAATTTTTTTACTCCACTTGTCGTAAGTGACCTTTTCCCATAGACTGTCAACAATAATATAACAAACTTCTGCAAAAGCCAAAGTTAACCACGACACCCTAACAGGAAGTAAACAAATATATTTATTATATTCCAGTACAACGAAATGTTGTATGGATGGTGACCAGACCCTTACCTTCACCGCTCGGTCGGTAAAGTGTCTGGCTCGCGAGACTAGTGTTTGAGCACAACAATATTGAGTGAGCCTGCCTAGTTAGGTAACAAAACAGCATTGTTACTACATAATTTATATTTTAACATAGTGCTAAACAGTATGTAATAGCAGTTGACCATTAATTTTAGCAAACAAATACAAAATTACTCTCTTACGTGAGTAATGGTAACTTCTATAGTATCAAACTTAAGTCATTCTGACTACCTCAATTACCAGTAATTCTCGAACAAGCTCTCAGCTACAAAAGGTTATTTAGTAATTTTAGCCAAGGAATGTTGAGTTATCTACTACTTATCCCAGCTTCCTTAGTATGACTACCATGAGTGGCTTTTATTTCTTTTCCGGGCTTTTTACCATATAGAATTTAAAGTGTTTGGCCGTCATGGGAAATTGAACACAAGACTTACGACTTAAGTGGAGTAAAAAAATTCGCAGATAAAAAGAATTTAGTAAAGAAAAAAATAATTTCAGTTGGTCTGTTGGGAGTAATCTGTAATATGATAACATTCTATTTCTAACAATATTAAACATGGAACATGACATGCAACATGATGTTTCACGGGAATGTCGGAATATGACAAATATTGGAATATGACATGTAACATGATGTTTCACGGGAACATCATTTAATTAAACCACACCACTTCCTGGCCAGACTGTACAAATTTGCTTACTATGGACCTGCACACATACTCTAACCACTGAGTTACAGCTACTAACGAGAAACCAATTTTTCTAATTCTGTATTTGTACTGTTGTAACTACTTCTATGCTATGAAAGTCTGAAGACTGAACAAGAAATTGTGAAATGATAAACTAGCAGAGTAAAAAAAATATATCCACAGATAAAAATAACTTTTCCGTTGGTCTGTTTGGAGTAAGACTATAGCGTAGCAGTAAATAGCTAATTAGTATATACAAGTGGAAAATGTGGTTGCCCAGTGGTTGTTGTGCTCAGTGATTAGATTGCTGGTGCTTGTTCTGAGTTCAGGCCCCAGCGACTGCCAAAAAGCAACGACACTACAATAACAATAAAAATAACAAAAACAAAACAGCCTGTGAAAGAGGGAGAATACATTTAATAACAAAAATTTTAATCACATGATCAAGCTACTTATAGTAAAAGTGTGCTATCATGCCGTAGACCGCGGAACTTATCTAACTTTAGTGTAAGTATTTTTACGTTGTACAAGGTGGGAGTGTGCTGTGTACCACACAAGATGTGTGTGTATATATTCATTTAAGAGAGAATTCACATTTTTCACTTGCAGTTATTGTATCTTGTAAAGAGACTGGAATCTTTCAGTGTTTTATTATTGTAGCTGTGACTTGTAATTACTAAGCCAACGTTTGAGGAGTGTCCTATGAGGAAAGATCTAAAGATAACTACTCCCAGAAATCGTTATAGACTTGTTGTGGGAGAACTAATACCTTCCATTGAGTCAAGATTTGAATACCCACTAGCAGTTTCTGCTTTCTTTTGTGTAATACAGGGTTTAACTCTGTCACCGCGGCGAGCATGTATATATGCCGCAATTGAACTACGTGTAGACCGTGGAGTGCGTATATTTATGCTCAAGGACGCCCTTACTGCAGACGCGTGTTGCCAGCGACGCAGTGTCAATTAGGCGGTAACAGCTACCGGAATTTATTCAGCGGTAATTACCACTTCTTGCTACCGGTTTTTATCAGCGATGACCCAATGTATTTACACAACTAAAGACGTTTTATCTATGCTTAATACTGATTCTGGGGATAATTTTGAGGGGTATGTTGATGAGGAAGAGTATGCAGAGAGATATGAATATTCTGATATAGAAAACAATGATAATAAGTGAAAACGAATGTGAAATGGAAGAGGATATTAGTGAAATTGCCAGTGTTGATGAGGTGGAAGTAGAAAATGAAATTTTAGTAGAGAATGAACATTCATACGATAGTGAAGATTGTCATTCAGGTTCTGCTTCTGCTACTGCTTCACCAAGCGCTTCTGCTACTCCAGGTATTAGCTTTACTGCTACTCCAGGTCCTACTCAGGAAATGAGTAACAAAAATCCCCTTGATTTTTTTCGGTGGAGGCCTGGGAGCTATACCAAACAGCGTCCACTTGCGCGGTGTTATTGCCCAATTGAATTATATTGCCTTGACTCGGTTCTCCTGGTCGATATCGAGGTAAGTTGAAAGGTGATCGATAATTGGCCACTTACGCTATAGTAGTTATATTATTCATTGGAGGGGGCCCTCAAACACACATACAAATGATAATGAATGTACAAACAAAATTGACACTTTTCTGTCTATGAAGAAATTGATGAATGGACATGAACACAATGAATACACAATAACAACATACACATAGTGAATTAAAAGATATAAACACACTAGCTAATATACTAGTTCTGTTTCGTTTCCAGCTATTTCTCATCCTTGTGAGGCAGGACCCCTATACACATCGCTGATCAGGTTCCCTTTGTCTAGGCCTTCAGCCGGTTGCTATTAAAACTGTAATAGCAAAAATGTAAGCTGGCAACTGTTATAATAATACAAAGCATTGGTAACAACCGTCTTTCAAGAAATCTAACTTGCAAACTAGCTCCAATTCTCAACAACTAATATGATATCTCTGGAGGCATTGGAATGCTATGTTGGAAAGCATGGCATAAAAGATTTATATGGTAATATAGTAAAAATCAAAAACAGCCATATTTTAGCAATTCCCCCCCACCTCCCCCTTCTTTTACTTTTGCTCCTACGACCACTGACCATGTTTGGGCATCCCCAGACCAAAAGGATTATTGATTTATACAGCTGGTACAGAGTGATCACTGGACATGTGACAGTAGTCATTATCCTTTATTTTCCCCATCAACCACACACTCATATAATTGTAATTTACGTCCGTGTACATTGAAATGAACTTTTCAATAGTTGTCAGCAGTCCACTAGTCCTAGCAGTGTGGGAGTTTCTCCATAGTTTGCTCTTCTTGTGGTGGCATTTGGCTCTATATGAAACGTTTTGCTAGTGACATTGTGCCAACCCACATTGCAGGCATGGGAGCGACTGTGACTCGAGGTTTCTCTCAGGAAGCCACCATCTATGTTAGGTTTTTTTCCCACCCAGTTATAAAAAAAATTGGTCCTTTGAGGCTCAGCAATGAGTCTACACGGTGTACCCACAATCCTTGCATTCATAGGGTTGTGATTTTGTCAGACGAGATTCTACTGTACATAATTGTAGCATGTGCACATTTTAAATGTGTTTGTATATCATGTGTGTCTTCTGTTAGTATTATTGTATTTATACATTTAACATTATATGTATATTTTTGTGTTTGAAGGCCATAAGAGTTACTATGTGTGTGCTAGTTTAGACAATCTTGGTAAAGAATTGGATGTGTATGTGTTTTTTTACATTGTTGAATTACAGTGTATTTGTTCTTCTTCTAATTAATTACATACACCTATGTTAGTTGATATGAAGTCTGTATATAGCTTGTGGCATTATTTAGTCATATATAATTGGCGAGCGAGCGATTGAAAATTGGGGATGTTTGTTTATTGGCGAGCGAGCGAAGCGAGCGAGACACTCTCAGGGTTAACGCAATTGAGATTTCGCTATATTTATTTATTTATTTATTTATCTGTTTATGGGGTACGTGAGACTTCTGTTTTCGCCCGCGCTTCTAATTACGTAAGTTAGGTAAAGCGTTCACAGTTCCAGTATTTTTCAATTAATGAGCGCGGAGAATCCTGCTGCACTGCCTTGCGCAACTTTGTTTCAACCAAAAAGTTTACAGCTACTCTCTTCTTGAAACAATTGTGAAGTCTTTGTCAAGCTGCGCTTCTTTGCCACTGCTTTCGAAGTTTATTCAGGTAATTCTGTTAGTTTAGTCTGGGATCAGAGATTTTAGATTCTCTGATGCTAAATGAGAATGGAAAGGGTTACACTGTGCACTACAGTTAGATGTAATTTATGTCCTATTTTTCTGTAAAAAGAGTCTGCTCGCTCGCCATGCATTTGCGCTATTCGAGCGCATCACTAGTTTATATATATGTTTGGACGTACGTATGTCCTTGTACTTTGACCCTCGCGTATTTTTGGGTTAGCTCGGTGTTCGACCCTATCCCAAACTTCACTAAACAGAATCCTCCGGTTTAGCGATCATTGCCCGTATCACCTTATAAATTGAATTGTTTACCGCTTTGAATTGTTTTGCGGGTGCAGTTAAAACTCAAAAACTTATAGGAGCTCCATTTCTATTCTAGTTAGTGGCGGTGGTAAGTTAATACGCTATTTGTCACAGTTATAAGCCCTACTCAACAACATTTACTTGAAAATTCATTGTCCACTAGACGAACCACAAAGGTAAGTCTTGCGTAGGTATGTTCAGTTGTGTGAAAGTATTGTGCGTTACAACTACTATTAAGAATATCACAAAGAAATTTTTAAATAACGTGACTTGATTTTGTTGCTTCTTTTTCAATTCAAACAGTTGAGGGGAGCGGTTACTATGGCATTGAATCCCTTTGACCGCATATGCGTAATTTAACAACTCGACTTTATTTTAGTAGTTTGAATGTTAGCTGTTAAAATCAATCGTTTAACAATAGTGTAGTTTAAGGCTCGCTCGACATTTGTGCTCAAGCACACCACTAGTTAGTTGCATGGCTGCTTTTTTATCTGGTATAAATAAAAAATTTTTGGTTATTTTATCATACAAAGAAACTATTAATATTGTGTGATTTGGTGTTTGTCATCAATTATATTGTTTTAAATGTATTTAGGTTGATCTTCTTCACCCTCTAGCCTCACTTCACAGGGAACACTTTCATACCTGGAATGAGCATGTCTGGCCTAAATATTGTGCAGTACTACGCGATACAATAGTTATACTTGACTATAGTAACAAACTTCATATTTCCTCTACTGATGACCTTCACTCATGGACTACGACTACTGCACCATATGACTTCTCCTCCCTAACTACCTACCAGTCTAAGTTTGTATTGGTTGGTGGAGTAAATTCATATGGGTTTATCAACCAACTATTAACTAGTACTACTGGTCTAGACTGGAAGACATCTCTCCTTGCCATGCCTACTTGTCGCATATGGACATCATCAGTTAGTGGAGGATCACCAGAAGTCCTGGTAGTGGCTGGCGGGCGTGTTCACAATGACAAGGACTTGGATGTTGTGGAGGTGTTACTTGGTGACCACTGGATGACTGCAGACTCACTACCTACTCCATGCTGGAGCATGCAATCAACATTCCATGAAGGCAACTTCTACTTCACTGGAGGACATAACAAGGAGAATGTTCTATTTATATGCAGCTTAGAATATCTCAAAGCATCTGGTAGTGGTAACAGGACAACTACACGAACAGTATGGAGGGAGATAACCACACCCATTGAAACATATGCTATTACCTCCTTTTTATCAAATCTTATTAGTATAGATGTACGATCTTCTATAAGAAGTTATTTGAGCACTGCACAGTCTTGGATTGAGACAACTAGTGAGGGAGATGTACCACATCACATTACTGTGATTACATCAGCTGCAGTATAGTCTTCTGGACAGTTAGTGATTGCTGATTCCAGGGAAGTGTATAAAATAACTCCATCAGGTTAGTGTTGTCAAATAGTAGTCTCATTTTAGAAATTGCAGTGATACTATTTTTCTTCAGCATGTCCACTGTTATAGATTACAGAGAGAACTTTCACATGCTCTTATAATGATATGAATTCCCTTCCTTTATGTTGAAAAGACTTGACTAGCTCTCTCACCATCTAGTAATATTTTTGTGTTTAAGTAAAATATTGTTATTTTATGTAGTGATTCCCTATTCTCCAGACAACCGGTTCCCATCCAATGTCCTGTCCAGACTAGAGGCAGTGATTGGCATTCGGATTGTGTCTGTCCTGGTCAACAGTCTCTCTCAACTAGCACAATCTACTGGAGTAGAACTACCAGACCTTGATCCACAGAGAGATCCTGTGTATTATGTAAATCAAGTTATTGTCACATGGTGTGAACAACATCATCCTACATGGCAAGAACTACTAGACGTCTTACAAGATATTGGACAAGCAGAGCTGAGTCAGCAAATTGACGCATTTATGAGAGGTAATTAATATTGAAAAATGAAAGCATAATAAAGTTAGAAACTTGACAATAGAGTTAGAGAGACTGGGACAAGGAGTTAGAGACTGGGACACGGAGTTAGAGACTGGGACATGGAGTTAGAGACTGGGACATGGAGTTAGAGACTGGGACATGGAGTTAGAGACTGGGACATGGAGTTAGAGACTGGAACATGGAGTTAGAGACTGGGACATGGAGTTAGAGACTGGAACATGGAGTTAGAGACTGGGACATGGAGTTAGAGACTGGGACATGGAGTTAGAGACTGGAACATGGAGTTAGAGACTGGGACATGGAGTTAGAGACTGGAACATGGAGTTAGAGACTGGGACATGGAGTTAGAGACTGGGACATGGAGTTAGAGACTGGGACATGGAGTTAGAGACTGGGACATGGAGTTAGAGACTGGGACATGGAGTTAGAGACTGGGACATGGAGTTAGAGACTGGGACATGAAGTTAGAGACTGGGACGTGGAGTTAGAGACTGGGACGTGGAGTTAGAGACTGGAACATGGAGTTAGAGACTGGGACATGGAGTTAGAGACTGGGACATGGAGTTAGAGAATGGGACATGGAGTTAGAGACTGGAACATGGAGTTAGAGACTGGGACATGGAGTTAGAGACTGGGACATGGAGTTAGAGACTGGGACATGGAGTTAGAGACTGGGACATGGAGTTAGAGACTGGGACAAGGAGTTAGAGACTGGGACATGGAGTTAGAGACTGGGACATTGAGTTAGAGACTGGGACATTGAGTTAGAGACTGGGACATGGAGTTAGAGACTGGGACATGGAGTTAGAGACTGGGACATGGAGTTAGAGACTGGGACATGGAGTTAGAGACTGGGACATGGAGTTAGAGACTGGGACATGAGTTAGAGACAAGACATAGTTAGAGACTGGGACATGGAGTTAGAGACTGGGACATGGAGTTAGAGACTGGGACATTGAGTTAGAGACTGGGACATGAGTTAGAGACTGGGACATGGAGTTAGAGACTGGGACATGGAGTGGTTAGAGACTGGGACATGGAGTTAGAGACTGGGACATGAGCATGGAGTTAGAGACTGGGACATGGAGTTAGAGATTGGAACATGAAGTTAGAGACTGGGACATGGAGTTAGAGACTGGGACATGGAGTTAGAGACTGGGACATGGAGTTAGAGACTGGGACATGGAGTTAGAGACTGGGACATGGAGTTAGAGACTGGGACATGGAGTTAGAGACTGGGACATGGAGTTAGAGACTGGGACATGGAGTTAGAGACTGGGACATGGAGTTAGAGACTGGGACATGGAGTTAGAGACTGGGACATGGAGTTAGAGACTGGGACATGGAGTTAGAGACTGGGACATGAGTTAGAGACTTGGAGTTAGAGACTGGGACATGGAGTTAGAGACTGGGACATGGAGTTAGAGACTGGGACAGGAGATGGACATGGAGTTAGAGACTGGGACATGGAGTTAGAGACTGGGACATGGAGTTAGAGACTGGGACATGGAGTTAGAGACTGGGACATGGAGTTAGAGACTGGGACATGGAGATAGAGACTGGGACATGGAGATAGAGACTGGGACATGGAGTTAGAGACTGGGACATGGAGTTAGAGACTGGGACATGGAGTCAGAGACTGGGACATGAAGTTAGAGACTGGGACATGGAGATAGAGACTGGGACATGGAGTTAGAGACTGGGACATGGAGTTAGAGACTGGGACATGGAGTTAGAGACTGGGACATGGAGTTAGAGACTGGGACTAGCTGAGATTGTGTCAGTCAAATCTTCTGATACTAACTCACTCTTAGAAGAAGAGAAAGAATACACCATGCTTATGCGTGTTAGAGAACACTAGTTCAAAGGAACTTGACCTATTCCACAAAGAATCCTGTAGATCATGTTTGGTGGAGCCTCTCTTGATGTACTTCAGTAGTGGGTTTACTCCTATGGGACTCTTTTCTGCTTCAATGGCTTGTTTCATATCTAACAAGTCTTTCTCTTCCATTAGAGAAGGTGTCAAGAAAAGCATGGTGCACTTTTTGTATGAACAAAAAAGTTTGTGTAACATTTATATCTCGATGTAAATATTTTGAAGTCGTAGTTTCGTGTGATCCTATATTCCAAGACTCCATTAAGCATGAATGTACTGCTCTAAAACAAGAAATAGGGGACACTCTAAAGAAGGCTAGTTCCAGAATGAACTACAACAGCTCCATGGACTACCAGTTTGCCTTTGACTGTCTTTCACATGAAGGAGGACATCATCTTGGAGTGATTGATAAGGCAGATAGAATTCCAGAAGTTATGACATGTCTCTTCAATACAGACAATCCACAAGCAGTTGTGCTCACCTATAGACTCCTCTTATGGTATGGACAGGTATGCAGGGATAGACTATGTATTCTAACTTGTAATAACTATCTCTTGTTTATTTGGTATTATAAATATGAGAAGAAAGATCCTGTGGTAGAGATCTCTGAAAGTATGTCAAGTTCTGTAATTGAAAGTGTTTTATTATTAGGTGGCAATAACTTGAGTATATTTCTGAGTGTTTATCCTGACTTGGTCCTCTCAATGAAGCCTTGTGTCATGACAGTAGCTGATCACTGCTACAGTATTGGACTCATATCTCATATCTTATTATTACCATTATTATTATTATTATTATTATTATTATTATTATTGTTGTTGTTGTTGTTGTTGTTGTTGTTGTTGTTATTGTGTTACAGTCCCGAGTATGACGAGGAGAAGATGAGAGTGAAAAGGAGAGTGGATTAGAGTAGAAGAGTAGAAAGAGACTGAGAATCCAAATGAACAGATTACTGTATGTTAAAACTTTCAATTAAAACTGTTGAAATTGTTGATATTAAATTATGTTAAAAGAATCTTGAACACTGACATTAGAATTAGAGTGACAGATTCAGTATCTAATTTTCTAAGCAACACATAATGTAGCTCTTGTGGGCCTGTCCACGTGAAGAAATACAGATGGAGTCAAAGAGACAGTGTTATGTGTGTGTGTATGAACTATAATGCATTGTGTGCGCATGTCAAGAGACTGTTTGTGTATGTTTCCTTTTATGGTCAAGTTTTGTGGAGTTGTGGAACCTCGTGTTTTCTGTTGAGTTTTATGGGCGGAGTTTATTACTCATATAAAAGCCGCCCCCATGTTGTTGGAAAGTCAGTGTCATGGATAATCTCAAAAATACGTTTTACCTTGACGGTTGCTGAGGCAGCGCTTGGAAGCCATTCACTCTGGTGGCAGCGATCATTAAGCTGTCCCCATAGTTGTGCGCCTTACGTCTGCGGAGGGAAGGGCCCACAGCTCTAGCTAGTTTATGATTTCATATGGTTTGAACTTCGCCCAAAACTTCATCAAGTACTTATTTTTCTCCGCTTCAGGGAATAATTTTTTCGCGGTAGTTTGTTTTTGGAAAGCGTCTAGCCGGAGGAACATTGCCTGGAATACAGGAACATTGCCGCAGGAACATTGCCAAACTTTGACCCTAAATCTTGGCACGGATCGCACCAAACATTCAATACGTATGCGTGATATGACCGAGAAAGCTAGCCTGTCAGCTTTTTTCATGCTACCTGCACTCAACCTTACAGCGTGTTCCAAAGCCTTTTATCACACTACTTGCACTTTTAACCACCTTACAGACTAGTACTTCTAGGCTTTTCTCATGATTTTGCAACATGTCATATCTCTCACATGACTGCTTCACAGTACTTGGAGAAAACCCCAGGTCTACATAATCTCATTTACAAATATAAAAACATGTACAGAATACACTCAAATTTATATCCCAGATTAGCTACTCCACTGAATTGCTTATTTATTCTTATTTTTCCATGTTGAGCACAGCTTTCAACATGCAACAAATTTACAAAATGCTCTATAAAATGCAACAGATATGTAAACAGTAAAACTTGTCACATATCATGGACATGAATGACAAATACTTTAGAAAGGGGGCGTGAATGTGGTCGTACATGCCCGCCCACATATTTGATTATAATCATATTTTCTTGCTTTATTTTCTACAGACAACTTGTTTTCAAAATTTAGTGAAACAGTCATCTGCCAGTGCTTTTAACCGAATGTGTATTTTTAGTTTTCCAGTCTTACAAAAAGTTCTTCAAGAGATACTGTATGCATACAACTAGTAATTAATTAAAAGCAAAGGCATGAGTATATGACCATCCTTAAGAAAGGGGGGGGGGGGGGGGGGGGGGGGACTTGCTAAAAAAATGAGTTTACAGTATTCTATAGATATAGACAAGTAGCTATTGTTTGCTGTAATGGCAGGGGTAAATGGAAGGAAGATAAATATGATGACATCTCCTCAATTTCATGGTGATGATCACAAAAACTGCAAATAGAAAATTCAACAATTTGAAGCCATATGTTTATTATTAATTTAATATGCAATATTAAATTTTTTCGAAGTTAGGGAAACAAACCCCTCCCCCCCTCCCCCCCCCCTGTCAAGGCACCAATTGTCCATTATACACTAAACAACACACAACCTACTACTTAGAATGTCGCCTATCAAAAATATATTGGATAAAATGTTAGCTAAACAGAAAAGAAGAAGAAATTTTCGGATAAGCTTCAAGAATGAGTAAGTTGATCAGCCATGCATTAGCATTTTACCTATTAGAATGACTATTGCTTCACAGCCTCAAGTTTAATCGTCAATTGTTGTAGGAATTTATACTGCTGACTGTATTAAGCTGAGAATCAAAGGATTACTATAATCATAACTGATAAGTATCTTATTGATGTGCCATTTTGTGATTCATTATTTCACATCTTGATTGTGCTTTTCTTTTGTACATGTTATTGTTGAAAGACATTCATTCAGTTTGTAGTTGTGTTGTTTGTGTGTATTTACAAGTGTATTTATTTTATGTATTATTTAGGTTCAAGTATCACAGAGTCTCTTTTGTTGTTGAGTGAAACAGCACAATGTAGTGATGGTGTCATTTCACCAAAATGTATTTATAACCACTTAACAGGTCATATTATGAATTTAACTTAAATGTTGCATTAGTTAATGAGAATTTTTCAATTTACAGATATATTACCTAATTGGACCACTAATTTAGAATATGATGTACATGAATTTTTGCTTAGTTTGCTCGACCATATAAAAAATGAAATAATGAAGTTAGTATATTTTAAACATGTTTACGTACGATCATTGTTTTAATATACATAGAATAAATAACTCCTCTAGTTTATTTGAAGCAGTGGTAGACATCAAATACCAGCTGTTAGCTGAAATAGTACTTTTAAGTTAATTATCAAATTTGTTCATTTGAAAAGTGACTAATATCAAATCTGTTGTAGTGGAATGTAAAGAATGTGGGAAATCATCCGTAAATTCATAATATACAGAAACGTGTCTGAAAGTTCCAATAACGGTACGAACAATTTCTCATCAAAACCAAATTTTGAGCTATTGTATGCTACTGCAGGAACCAGACTTGGAAGGGTGCATAATGTCTGCACAAAAGAAGCAACTCCTTGAAGGTGGTAACTTATGTCATTGTTCGAGGTAAACAAACAACATTAATATAGCAGAGGAACCTGGTAAAAATACTTTGATGTAGTAGTACATGCAAAGCTTTTCTATTTTACAGATGTCACAGAAATTGTAAAACATTTATTTGTGCTGAAGTTCAAGAAACTCCAATGTTTCTAATTATCTACTTACTAAGGTATTCATGTTTTGAATTATATAATCAAGATCATAGTTGCCAACTTTTCAAATCGAACTTCAGGGACACTATGCCACACCCAAACCACACCCATTTATTACAGAAATTAATAATTAATCGCCCAATGATAAATAATTTTAATAACAAAGTCTATTTCCCCAAGTGAGTACTGGTAGCTTTCTTGCATGTCTTTAACAGTTCAGGTTCAAACTGCACTTCATGGCAACAGTCATCACAATTAAACTTCAGTGACATCAATGCTACTACTGTGCTTTGATCCAGGTTTGATCTTTGATCCGTATGTATTTTCTTAGGATTGAAAACCCACGCTCAGAGTCAGCATTGCATGGACGATGGTATTGCTAACAGTCCAGCCATAAGCTTTGCCAGATTGGCAAACCTTAACTCTCCTGGGAGGGTTTTAATTTTACCAATTTCCGACCAAAAAAATCCAGGACGTGGTTTCTCAACTCCATCACAGTCCTTATAATACTACTTTAGAGCAGGAAGGTCTTCTGGACAAAGAAGAAAAGCCGTAAATTCCTGAACAAGAAGATGAAGGGAATGAGGAAACCTCTTGGCAAGTCTCTTAATGGTATCTTCAGTGTAAGACTTTGTCTTAATTGGTTGGACAATACCCAAATCTTGTAGAATTGTGTCACCAAATGGAAATTTCTTGAACATTTTCTGAAGAGCAGCTGAATAGAAAGCTTTGACATGCTGAAAAAATGGTTTTATGTCCATCTCTTGTTCAAGAGCACTAATACACAGCCATGTCTCATCTCCAATACTTAAGTTTTCATCCAATTTAAACTTTGTCCATGTCAACCAAATGAATGTTATCTCCAGCTTTACGAACAGCTTCTTCGGTTAGGAAACTGACAGCATAAATTTTTGTAAGCCTGACAATATCTGTATACAACTCACACGTTGTGTTCTCATTTGACTTTTGGAAAGACCTATTGAATCTATCTATGGATGGTAGAACATGATTGAGAAAGTGAAGAATGGGCTTTGTTAGTGGATTTTCAAGTCTTTCAGTAATGCTAACTACTTTGGCAGTTTGGTCGTCACAAGAGCGGAAGTACGATAAAAGACCATCAAACAAATCTAAATACCTTCGTATACATCGCAGTAGACTCAACCACCTAGTTTGACAATGCTCCAAGAGAACTTTGGGTTCATTAATATAGAAGGAATGCCACATATCAAAAAACTGTTGATTTCTTTTGCTGCTGTGTTGAAAGTAATAATGGATGTCAATAAATAATAGATCTATATCAACTGGCAGAGCAGCCATTCCAGCCTTGACACACAAGTCAGCAAGGTGACAAATGCAACCAGCATCATAAAGACGGGGGTTTTCTCTTTTTATCAGTTTCTGAACACCTGACCTAGCCCCAAGTGGGAAACTCTCTTCCTCTTAGTGGGTAGTGGAGAAGCCATACAACAACACATGCGTCTAGCCAGAGGAATATGCCATGACCTTTGACCTTAAACCTTTAACCCTTTAATAGTCTCGCGTAGCCGCCCTTCACCGAACAAAGAGTCTGGCTATGCGCGAAACTAACCTTTTCACAGGCTCCGTGTGCACTAGTTATGATCATGGCAGTTCAACCTACACAGCAGATCTAAGCTCTAGCTAGGACTAACAATTAGACTAAAAAGCAGTTAACTATACTAGTGAACAGTCAAGGGTGTCTTTCTTGGGTGTCTTTCTTGTCTGTCAAGGGAGTTGTCATTTTCATTGTGGCTTTACAGCGGTGTAGAAAGATGTTTTAGCATTGGTGGAGGACGGGGGGAGGGGCACTCAATTAACTTACTAGCTATATAGCTACTGATATTAAGTATTTATTAGCCAGATGATAAAGTGACAGTATAAACCTTCAGCTAACATTTAATGATTGATAAAACTAAATTTTATTAGAAATGAAACTTCTTTATTTTTATTTTTATTTTTATTTGTTAACACATAAGCTATGCATAAAGGAGTAACTTTAAAGAAGTAAGTATTTAAAAGTACAGGAGGATAGAATTGAACTATGATAAAAGTACATTTTAACTGTCTAGTTATGCATAATAACATAATGAAAATAAACTGTCCAGCTGGCATACCCCCAACAGCCAGTCTTTTTGTTGTTGAACTTAACCCAGGTTTTGTTACTTAATTCAATCGTTAGCCAGTACTTAGAACCTTAGGTCTAGCTTGTGAGAAATAAGTGCCAACCCTAACTCCATAATCCCTCCCTATTGCCTGGACCTTTGAAACTGCCTCTGGTGGTAGCATCTGTTCGTGCGGGCGTAACTCCGCACTACTGACAGTGGGTATGGTAAGGTGATGGTAACTCGAAGGACCAGATGCCAGGTGCGGCAGTCAATTATTGAAAGTTTAGCAGAAGCTCGCGCGGCAACAGCTTTAGATACAGTTTGGAACATAATTTAGGGAAAGGGATGATTACATTAAGTAGAGGTGAGAAAAAAAAATGAACCTTCAATAGATCCATGGCATGACTTCAGTATTCTCTCCTTCTCTTTACTACTTCTAGGAACTTGCTTCTGGGCACTTCCACTCTTGGAGTAATAGAGGAGACCATCCTTAACCTTGTATTACAAATTTTTATTTTTTTGCAACAAACATACAATTGTCATAATAAAATCATAGCTGACCAAGATTAAATTGCTTTGTAACCAACAAGTGGAAGCTAAACTTCGACACTCTCTCTACCATATTCTAGCATAAAATAAAAAGACATTCATTAATAATTAGTGTATTCAGGTAACTGTTTAAAATCTAGCTACTTCTTGAGATAGATAATTAGCTAGACAAACAATCAGTGCTACAAAATTGATTGCTTAGTAGTAAGTGGAACTTGTAAAGGTAAAGGGTGGGTGACTCAAACTCCCATGAAGCCTAACAAGTGATAACTGATTTTTTTTTCTTTATCAGACCTTGAAATTCTTGGTTTTCCTCCTCAGTACTCGTTTTTCGTTTTTGGTAAACGAAATGGGGTATATTCCAGAGTACAAGAAATCGTAAATATGATCGTAATTCTCCATTCCTCCATCCAACAAGTATACTGTTGGTAAAGGGTACTCAGTGGGAGATTAGGAGTGAACCAGCTAATTAACAAATAATTAAGTCGACTGTCTGGTCAGCGGTGCTTTCTCGGTGAAACTGATTAAAAATCTATTGGCCCCTAGCATAAAGGTTGGGGCAGATGCTTGTTCCTTCATATTATACTATAATTTTCATGTGATTTAAAAATAACAATCATCAACATTCACTATATAAATCGAGATATGAATAAATTTATTTGCATAGCTACATATTTTTCTACACGCATAAGAGTCGTATTATAGCAAAAAGTTCAGCTTTTTGCCTCACTGTGATCAGAATTGCACTGCCTAGGCCTCTGTATCAGAATGGTTGAGCAGTCCTTCGAGTACTCTTATATCACCAGCCGCGGTTTACTGAAGTGAAAGCATAAATAGGCAGGGGGACATTATTCACCGGAGGGGACACTATTCGCTAGTTAATAATGTCCGGCGGGACCTTATTCACTAGTGAATTATGTCCGGGGGGACAGTATTCA